>Ga0210397_10000040_pt1 | contig 122814 bp, 108 predicted proteins | sample IncBWH2OmetaG_FD_160126 | JGI IMG/M metagenome (GOLD analysis project Ga0210397, IMG submission 160126) | Forest soil microbial communities from Barre Woods Harvard Forest LTER site, Petersham, Massachusetts, United States - Inc-BW-H-2-O ... | reverse complement strand
GACGCCATCAAAGCAGCGACTTCCACTGCCGCCGATCTGCTCGACATGAAAGGCGAGATAGGTGTGATCGCGCCAGGCGCATTTGCAGACATCGTTGCCGTGCAAGGTGATCCACTGGCGAACGTGGATGTGTTGAAAAACGTGAGTTTTGTGATGAAGGATGGCAAAGTTTTCAAGCAGCAATAATCAGATAATTACAGAAGAAAAATCACAAGGGGAAAAAGAATGGCAGGTAAGAGCGGCGGCTCATCATCGTCAGTGATGATGGCAGTAGCGAGGATTATTATCGGCATTATGTTTCTGTTTTTTGCGCAGTACAAGCTGATGGGGCATGAGTTCGCCCATGGCGGTTATGAGAAATATGTCACCGGCTACGTGCAGGAAAGTGCCATTAGCGCCTATAAACCCTTTCTGCGCGAAACACTGAAGTATCCCGTAGCATCTGCTTATGCGGTGGGCGTGGCCGAGTTGCTGATTGGACTTTCCATGGTGCTGGGCTTCCTGGTGCGACCGTTCGCCATTGTTGGGGCTTTATTCATGTTCAATCTGCTGTTGTCCACATGGGTCCTGCCGCACGGTGTGCCGACCTGGCGGTATTTTGGCAACGAGCTGGATAACATTGGGCTCCTGCTGCTATTCCTGATCTTTTTTGTCCATAACGCGGGCCAGACTTGTGGTCTGGATAGAAAATAGACTTCAAGAAAATCCCATACAAATAAAAAAGGCCGCCGAGACACGCTAGCTCGACGGCCGATTAAGGATTGCAACAGGAAAATTAGGCGTGACCACCCTGCGGCACGGTTGAAGCCAGGAAGTCCAGAAGCTCAATCTGCGGCGTGGGTGAAAGCTTTTGCTGCAGCTCTACCAGAGCAAGGCGAAGTTCATCCAACTCTGCCGGTGAGCGCAGGCTCTTCCAACGATCGAAATCTGCGGCCAAGGTGCGGCAGGCCATCGCCAGGACGCGAACCGGATAAGCATCCAGCTGCAAGCCGGCAGGACCAGATTTTGCAGGCTGCGCAACGGGAGCAGGAGCAGGTTGTTCGATAATCGCCTTCGGGGCATTTGCTTTGGCCCGCAGCGTCTGGATTATGCGATCCACCTTACCCTGATTTTCAGCGGAGATATTCTGGAAGCTGACGCCCATTCCTACCATGGGATAGCTGGTACGAATTACACCGGCTGACTCAATCGCGATGCCTTCAATATTCATTTTTACGTAAACTTCAGTATTGGTGGCGAGAGGCGTTGTTGTCTCCACGTAAACGCCGCCCTGGGCGATGTCTTTTACCTGGCCGTGGATTGGGAACCCTGAGCTCTCAGCTCTGACAGATGCGCCACCGCTGCACTCAAAACGCGTGTGCCAGCGTTTTTCGATTGCCGGACGGCCCTCTGCGCGAGCTTCCGTCTCGTCCTTGCGGAGAGTAACAGCATTCTTGGAATCCGTTTCATCGGCAGGAAGATTGATGCCCCAGATATTCTTGTTCGGCTCAACGCTCCGGACGCCAGCCTGGCCTTCCATGGCACTACCCGGCGCACCCATCCAAAACACCTGGAACTTGGCTTTTACGGCGCCACGCTGGATCTCAATCACCTCGCCCGGCTCCAACAGAGACACCAGACCACCCAGACGGGCGGAAACTTCAGTTAAATCCAAGGTATGGGCCAGTTGCTTATCCTGTCCGTTTTGCCGGTAAACAGTGACCGGCAGAACCATTTTGCGGCGCAGGCTGCTCCTGGTGGAACGATTTCTGGAAGACATTGTGGCTTTAACTCCTTGGTAGCTCTATCGGCCAAAAATGAAAGGACTTGAATACTCATTCAGCATTAAATAAACCTTTTGTCCTGAAGAAGATCAGGGAGTTAAAAGTACTAACGGCAACAGAGCTAATGCCGATAAATCCATGTGAAACCATCCGTTTCAAAAAGCCAACATACAAACTTTTTACTTAAAGACTTTCTTAACTTAGATAAGATCGAAAATTGAGACGAAACGCCTGCAAGCATTGTTCACGGGAAAACCGAGTTGCGCGTAAAGGACCTTATTCTTGGAAGAAATTAAGCTCAATATCGATAGTGCATCATCACCTGAAATGCGTCCGAAACAGGCATCTATTCGCCTCGACGGAAAGCCGTTTGAGGACATAGAAAAAGTTGACTTGATTGCTGCTATTGAGCAAACGGTGGAAGCGATTGTTATTACGGACGCCGATGCAAATATCCGCTACGTTAATCCGGCATTCACGCGCATCACTGGATATAGCCAGGAAGAGGTCATCGGGAACAATCCCCGCATTCTAAAATCAGGACTTCATGACGCCGTTTTCCATGAAGAGATGTGGCGGACAATCCGCGCCGGCAATGTGTGGAGCGGTGAACTGATCAACCGGCGCAAGGATGGTTCACTTTACACGGAAGTGACGACCATAACGCCCCTGCGCGATGCGGCTGAAAACATCACAGGTTATATCGCCATCAAGCAGGACGTGACTCAGCGGCGTGCCGCGGAAGACGCGCAGAAATTCCTGGCTTCGATTGTGGACTCGTCGGATGACGCCATCATTGGGCGTTCGCCGGACGGCACGATCATGAGCTGGAACCGTGGAGCAGAAGCCCTGTTTGGTTATCAGGCAGAAGAGATCATCGGAAAAAACATAACGATTCTGGCTGCCCCAGAGAGAACCCTGATTGTGCAGGAGGTCGTCGATCGCATCCAGCGAGGCGAGACGGTGCCCCCATTTGACGGCAGCGCGATGACCAAGTCCGGCCGGCGCATTGAAATCTCCGCATCTGTTTCGCCTGTAAAGGACAATCAGGGAAGGTTGGTGGCTGTCGCTTCCATCCTGAGAAACATTACCGAACGCAAACGAGCTGAAGATGCCCGCGCCATACTGGCCGCGATTGTTGAATCTTCAGAGGACGCTATCGTAGCTGTGTCGCGCGAAAAGAAGGTACTGGGATGGAACAAGGGCGCACAGGACATCTATGGTTATGCCTCTGAAGAAGTCGTGGGCAAAACCAATGCGGTTTTTATGCCGTCAGACCGACTGGATGAGTTCAATGAAATATTCGATAGAGTCATCGCTGAAGAAAAAGTCATCCGCTTTGAAAGCGAACGAGTCCGCAAAGATGGACAAAAAATCGATGTAGCCCTCGCGTATTCCCCTATCAAGAACTCTCAGGGCACCGTCATTGGTGTTTCCGCCATTGTGCGGGACACCACACGATTCAAAGCCGCACAGCAGGCCCTGCAGGAAGCAGACGAAAGATTCCGCAATTTTATCCACAACATTCCAGATGTGGTCTGGATGGTAGACGAGGAGCAACGCGTCACCTTTACCAGTCCGAACGTAGAGAAAATGCTGGGCATTTCGCCTGCGGAGTTTTATCGTCGCGGCACAGGCGCATGGTTTGAGCGGGTCCATCCGGATGATGTTGAAGAAGCACAATCCCGCTTCAGGGAATTGTTTACTACCGGCCGCCCCTTTGACGTGAAGGTAAGGCTCCAGCGGCTGGATGGCGTCTGGATATGGGCGCATTCGCGCTCCGTGGCGACGCATGTTGCCAAGGGATTGAAGCTTGCCAGCGGATTGCTTTCAGATATCACAGAGCAAACACGGGCCCAGGAGGCGCTCCTGCAATCCGAGCAGAAATACCGCATGCTATTTGAGCGCAACATGGCCGGCGTATTCCGCTGCTGCCAGTCGGGAAATTTTATCGATTGCAACGATGCAGCCGCCAAGATATTGGGATATGAATCACGCGAGGATCTGATTGGGCGGTCGTCGGCAGAAATTTTCGCCGAGATTTCCGATAGAGATGCCGCCGACAAAAGGCTGGAGGAACGGCAGACCGTTGTCAATCAAGAGACGCTGGTGCGCCGCAAAGATGGGCGCATTATCTGGGCAATGTCCAACAGCAGCCTAGTGGATGGTCCCGATGGTCCTGAAGTGGAAGGCACATTCATCGATATTACCGAGCGGAAGCAGGCGGAAGACCAGATGCGCCTGGCAAAAGAAGCTGCTGAAGCCGCGAACCGCGCGAAGAGCGAATTTCTGGCCAATATGAGCCACGAGATCCGGACTCCAATGAATGGAGTCATCGGTATGACGGAGTTGGCGCTGGAAACCGATCTCACAGCTGAACAGCGCGAATATCTTGACACAGTGAAGAGCTCAGCTGAGTCATTGCTGCACATCATTAATGACATTCTGGATTTCTCCAAAATTGAGGCCCGCAAACTCGAGCTGGAGGAAGTCCCTTTTCACGTTCAGGAAGTGGTGAAGACCACCTTACGCGAGCTTTCTATACAAGCACAGCAAAAGCGTCTATCGCTTACCTGCCAGTTTGCTCCAGACCTGCCAGCGGTTGAGATAGGCGATCCCGTACGTTTGCGCCAGGTGCTGATGAACCTTGTCGGCAATGCCATCAAGTTCACTGACCATGGCGAAATCGCAATTACGGTCAAGAATCTTCAGGACACAGCCGGTGAAAAGACGCTGCAATTCAGTGTGAGAGACACAGGAATCGGCATTGCAGCGGAAAAACAGAGATCAATCTTCGACGCTTTTGTGCAGGCGGACAGCTCTTCTACCCGACAATACGGCGGAACTGGCCTGGGGCTTGCTATTGCGTCACAATTGGTAGCGCTTATGGGAGGCCAAATCTGGCTTGAGAGTGAATTGGGAAAAGGAAGCACATTTCACTTTACGGCGCGCTTTGGCGTGGCAGATGACCTCAGCCTGCAAGAGGCCGGCAATCGTAAACACCTTGAGCCGCAAGAGAATAACGGCGAGCAAAAGAAACTGCATATCCTGATTGCTGAGGACAACGCCATCAACTCAAAGCTGGCCACGCATCTGGTGGCGAAGCAGGGTCATTCTGCCGTGGTGGTTGGCAGTGGAAAAGAAGCCCTGAAAGCGCTGGAACAGCAGCATTTTGATTTGGTGCTCATGGACGTCCAGATGCCCGACATGGACGGATTTGAAGCGACCAGCACCATTCGCCAGCAGGAGCGCAGCACGCAGAAACATCTGCCGATTATCGCCATGACTGCCCACGCAATGAGCGGGGATCGTGAGCGCTGCCTGGAAGCTGGGATGGATGCATACATTACCAAGCCGGTGGATGGAAAGAAGCTCATTGCCGCAATCGCAAGCGTAGCGAACCGGTCTGAGCGTTAATTGAGAATCAGAATTCGCCGGATGAGACGTTAAGGGTTACGTATCCCGGTTCTTCCGGTTCGATCATCAATGAAAGTTTTCTGTGGAGCTCTGTTACGGCTTTTTGAAGTGCGGCCAGCTCGTCGGCAGAGCGCTCTGCCTTCCAATCTTCAAAATCGGCCGCTAAATTTTCACAGACATCGACAAAGGCGCGATAAGAATGCCTCAACTTCTCAGCGTGAGGCGTGATCTCTACAACGTTTTGCCCTGGAGAAAACGAAATAGCTTGAAGGGGAGGACAAGGAACCTGTTGCTCGTCCCATACTTTCTGTTTTAGTTTTTGCAGCACCTGCAGGATTTTGCGTTTGTTTTCTGGAGAGACTTTGTGAAACGCCAGGTCCATACCAACTCGTGGAACACTGCTGGTGACCGCTCCCGCAATTTCAAATTGAATGCCTTCCACATTCGCCTCAATCGCCACAACAGTATTCAGAGGCAGGGCTGTCAGCGTCTCTACGTAAAGGCCGCCAACATGAATGGTCTTAAGATGGACCCTCATGGGATAGTTGGATCCGGGAGTTCTTAGCATGACCAGGCCGCTGCATGCATATTGTGCGTGCTGTTCCGGTTCAACGGCTGCCGGCTGGCTCGCCGCATCTCCCACGTAAAGCTTGTGTTTTACCGGAATAATATCCGGCTCATCTGCCGGCAGTTGAATACCCCAGATTGATTTATTGGGATCAACACCGCGGATGCCGGCCTGCCCTGCCAACGTGCTGGTTGGCTCACCTACCCAATGCACCTGAAATTTTGCTTTGACTCCGCCACGCTGGAGTTCAATGATTTCACCAGGATCAAGCAGCAGTCCCAGCCCACCCAGGCGGGCGGAAATACCTGTAATATCAAGAGTATGCGCGAGCTGCTTCTCTTCTCCGTTGCGCCGGATGATGGTGACAGGAAGCACTACCTTCCTGCGAAGCGTACCTCGTTTTGACATACTTGAGTCCGTTTCCTGGGGCACGTCTGCGCGGGAGTATTGTGCCCAGCCAGTAAATTGTGAGGGTAGCTTCTGCCTATGAAGGTAGCTGACCTTTAGGACAATAAAAAGGTGACCAAGGTAACAATTTGATGCGACTTTGGTAATTAATGGTTCTAATGTTCCAGGCAAAGTCGGTTGGGTATTTACGGCAGCTTGAGCCAGCTATTTTAGTGTCTTCCCCTGTAAAATATTGATAACGCATGCAGTCCTTTACTGAACAATATGACGTTGTAGTGGTAGGAGCCGGGCACGCCGGTTGTGAAGCCGCCATGGCAGCGGCACGCATGGGGTTGAAGACGGCCCTTTTTACGCTGAACGTGGACCTGATCGCCCAGATGTCGTGCAATCCGGCCGTGGGCGGAATTGCCAAAGGTCACCTCGTCCGCGAAGTGGATGCGCTGGGCGGGATCATGGGCGAAGTCACCGATGCCGTAGGAATTCAGTTTCGTTTACTCAATACTTCACGCGGACCCGCGGTGTGGTCACCCAGAGCGCAGTGCGATAAACAGCAATATCGCTTGAAGATGCGCGAGGTCCTGGAAACGCAGCCCAATTTGTTTATCAAGCAGGCGGAAGTAGCAGAATTGATTCTGGAAGAAGAAAGCACCGCCATGGGCGACGGTGCCACACGAGTTACGACAGGAATAAAGCTTCGCGATGGACGCACAGTAGGCGCCCAAGCTGTCATCATCACCACAGGAACATTTCTCAATGGCCTGATTCACTGCGGCGAGCAGACGTATCCTGCGGGGCGGAGTGGAGAGCCGCCATCGCAACTGCTGGGTGAATCACTCAAACTGCTGGGATTGCGCGGATGCCGGTTAAAGACCGGAACGCCGCCGCGTCTGGATGGCCGCAGCATTGATTGGGCTCGCTTTGAAATGCAGCCAGGTGACGCTGATCCAACGCCGTTCAGCTTTCGCACAAAGAAGATTACCCAGAAGCAGGTGCCTTGTTATATCGCCTTCACCACGACGGAGACGCATCGGATTATCGCCGAGAATGTGCATCGCTCGCCTATGTATTCCGGGCAGATCAAAAGTATTGGTCCACGGTATTGTCCGAGCATTGAAGACAAGATCGTTAAGTTTCCTGACAAGACAACACACCAGCTCTTTCTGGAGCCGGAAGGGCTGAACACACATGAGATTTATGTGAATGGCATGAGTACGTCGATGCCAATCGATGTGCAGCTCGCTGTGATCAAGTCTATTCCCGGACTGGAGACAGCGGAGATGCTGCGTCCGGGATATGCGATTGAGTATGACTCGATCGATCCCACAGAGCTGAAGCGCACGCTGGAGACAAAGAAGATCAGCAACCTCTTTCTTGGCGGACAGATCAACGGCACTTCAGGCTATGAAGAAGCTGCATGCCAAGGATTGATGGCCGGCATTAACGCGGCGCTTAAAATCAAAGGCGAGCCACCGCTGGTGCTGGATCGCACTGAGGCATATACGGCGATTCTGATTGACGATCTCATCAGCAAAGGAACGAATGAGCCGTATCGCATGTTTACCTCGCGCGCAGAATTCCGCCTGCATTTGCGCATTGATAATGCCGATCGCCGGCTGACGCCGCATGGGAGCAGGATTGGCTTGATCGGCAATGAGGCATGGGCTGATTTCCAGGCCAAGCAGGAGCGCGCACAAAAACTGACGACAATGCTGGAAAAGACACGCGTCCCCGGCGAGATGCTGGAGAAGATTGAACGCGCCCAGCAGGAGCGGCTGCGGACCGTTTCGACGGCAAGCGCGGATGAAGATGATTCGCCAGAGCTCGCAGTACAGCTATCAGGCAGCAAGCTCAATAATGCATTGGGCTCGACGTTGGCGCAGTTGTTGCGTCGCCCAGAAATAGTGATTGAGGACTTTGCGCAGGTCGTTGGCGATGCGTACCCTCAGTTCTTTGCGGAGATAGCATCGAATGCCCCTGATAGCAGCGGAGCATATCCCTCACCCTCTGGCCATCTTTCTGCTGCTGCCCGCAATGAGATGAAGACCGTGGAAACGGAAATCAAGTACGCGGGATATCTTGATCAGCAGCGCAAATCGATTGAGCGGCTCAAGAAGGCCGAGCAGCGGGTGATCCCTGACTGGTTTGATTACAACAAGGTCAGCGGGCTTTCACGCGAGATGAATGAAAAGCTGCAGCGTGTTCGTCCTCGGACTCTGGGGCATGCGTCGCGGATTCCCGGCGTGACACCGGCAGCTGTCTCGCTGATCAACGTCTACATTGAAATTCAGGGCAAGCGCTTTGCCCAGGCACAGCAGAGCCTGGGATAGTTATGGCCGATTCGAATGACAATCCTGTTGCTCCTATCGATCCAGGCGTGCGCATTGGGCATGTGCATTTAAAGGTGGCCAATCTGGAGCGGGCGATTGGTTTTTATCGCGATGTTCTGGGCTTTGAGTTGATGCAGCGCATGGGCGATCAGGCGGCGTTCCTCTCGGCGGGCGGATATCACCATCATATCGGCTTGAATACGTGGGAGAGCCTGGACGGAGCCGCGCCGCCTTTCGGCACCACGGGACTTTATCATCACGCCATTCTTTATCCCACGCGAGCGGCGTTGGCAGATGCGTTGCGGCGGTTGATAGCAGCCGGAATTCCACTGGAAGGCGCCGCTGACCATGGCGTGAGCGAGGCGCTCTACCTGCGCGATCCGGATGATAACGGCGTAGAGCTTTACTGGGACCGTCCGAAAGAGCAGTGGCCATTTACTGCAGATGGAAAGCTGGCCATGTTTACGCGGCGGCTGGATCTGCATGGGCTGCTGGGAGAAGCGGCTGAAGCTGAGCCGGAGCTGCCAACGACTAAGGATCTTTAGCCGCAGATTTGGGCTGATAAACGCAGATTAAAAAATCAATCTGCCATTGTTTTATTTTTTCTTGCTTTTCTCAAAGCGTTGATAAGCGAGAAGGATGCGTTGAAACCCTTCTTCTCCAACCATGTAAGAAAAAATTTCTTTCATCAGGTGGACATCCGAGAGCTTGAACCAGCGTGGCATATCGGCCAAAGCTTCAGGCGACTCAGGAATGTGCTCATAGAAACAAACTGCGACGCAAGTACCGAGATCATCTTCTGCAGTTGTGCCTTCGGGCTGCGCGCAGCACCAATCGGCATAAGCATAAATTCGTGAAATCAAGTCTTCATTGCGTGGCTCTTTGTATGCATCTTCGAATGCCAGCCGTATTTCAATCCAGAGCAAATACGGTGAACCAACCGAGTCGAAACGATCAATGAGCTCTGGAAATCTGTTAAATGCCTCTCTGCCCCACTCGTGATCAAGCATAAGCGCCTTACATCAAAGTCTATCCGATCACAGGGATTCCTCCCCTTCGACAAGCTCAGGGTCGGGGTTTTAGAAAAAAGCTATAGCGGAATATTCCCATGCTTCTTCGGCGGATTTTTATCGCGTTTGGTTTGCAGCATCTCTAACGCGTCGATGAGTTTCTTGCGCGTCTCCTGCGGATGGATCACGGCGTCAATATAACCGCGCTCGGCAGCGACGTAAGGGTTGGCAAAGCGTTCGCGGAACTCTTCTACTTTTTGGTTACGCGCTGCGGCAATGACCTTCATCTTCTCTTCTTCAGTCTTGGCGGAGAGTGCTTCGCGTTCAAGCTCCCGCTTATAGACAATGTTGACGGCGCCTTCCGGGCCCATCACGGCGATTTCTGCGGTAGGCCAGGCAAAGTTCACATCGGTACGGATGTGCTTGGATGACATGACGCAGTATGCGCCGCCATAAGCTTTGCGCGTGATGACCGTGAGCTTGGGCACTGTGGCTTCAGCAAAGGCAAAGAGCAGCTTGGCGCCGTGGCGGATGATGCCGCCGTATTCCTGCTGCGTGCCGGGAAGGAAACCAGGCACATCTTCAAAGGTGATGAGCGGGATGTTGAACGCATCACAGAAGCGGACGAAGCGCGCGCCTTTGACGGAAGCGTTGATATCAAGCACGCCGGCAAGAAATGCCGGCTGGTTGGCGACGATGCCAACCGGGCGTCCATTCATGCGGGCAAAGCCTACGACGATATTTTTTGCATAGTGTTCATGCACTTCAAAGAAATAGCCATCGTCCACCACGCGCATGATTACATCCTTCATGTCATAAGGCTGGTTGGATTCGGCAGGAACCACGGTTTCTAGTTCAGCATCCGCGCGGTCGATAGGATCGGTGCATTCGCGGCGCGGAGGATCGTCAAGATTATTGGACGGGATAAAGCTGAACAGCTCGCGCACCATGGAGAGGCACTCGGCATCGTCATGCGCCAGGAAATGCGCCACGCCGGAAGTTTCATTGTGCGTCATGGCGCCGCCAAGCTGGTCTTTGGTGACCTCTTCATGCGTTACAGTCTTGATCACGTCAGGGCCGGTCACAAACATGTAAGAAGTATGGTCGACCATGAGGATGAAATCAGTGATGGCAGGCGAATAGACCGCGCCGCCGGCGCAGGGGCCCATGATGGCCGAGATTTGAGGAATCACGCCACTGGAGAGCGTGTTACGCAGAAAGATATCAGCATAACCGGCCAGAGACATTACGCCTTCCTGAATGCGGGCGCCACCGGAATCATTGAGGCCGATGACCGGCGCACCGGTCTTCATGGCCATGTCCATGATTTTTACGATCTTGCCGGCATTGGCTTCCGAAAGCGAGCCGCCGAAGACGGTGAAGTCCTGGGCAAAGACGAAAACCAGACGGCCTTCGATGCGTCCGTAGCCGGTAACGAAGCCGTCGCCGTAGATCTTGCTTTGCTCCATGCCGAAATCTGTGCAGCTGTGCGTGACCATCTTGTCGAACTCTTCAAAGGTGTTTTCGTCGAGCAGGAATTCGATGCGCTCACGGGCAGACATCTTGCCTTCTTTATGCTGGCGTTCGCGGCGTTCCCGGCCGCCTCCGGCTTCTGCAAGTGAATCACGGCGCTTGAGCTCTGCAAGTTTCTGGTCACGGTCCATGGAAGGATTATATGAGATCGGGTGATCGCGCGTGATCGGGAGATGGGATGATCGGAAAAGCAAAACCTTACCACGGATAAACACGGATAAATCCTTGCTATTTATAACTGCTTTACTAGCCAGAGCAGCAGATCATCATCTAATCTAAAACTCAAGCCACCTTTGGCCGGCTTGTATTTAAAGGTGAGACCGCGTCCATCAGGAATGTATCCGCGTTTTATGTAGAGGCGTTGCGCCTGGCCATAATCGGCATACAAGCCAACGCCTAGACCTACTCGCTTCAGCTCCCGATCTTGCACACGCTCTTCTAGCGCCAGCATGAGCGCAGTCGCAATACCCTGCGTTCGTCGGCTTTCGCTTACGACCAAGTCCTGTATCTCCGGTATCTTTTGATCACGAAAAGGCGCATATCCAGACAACCAGAGCAGAGAGCCGTAGCCTACAAAAATGCCGTGATCCATTGCCAGCAATGTAATGCGTTGTCCTGCTTGATGCTCTGCATAACGCGAGTTCCATTTTTCAAAGCCACCGTTCCACGCGCTCCACCGGCAGTGGCGACGATGCCTGCTATGTCATCGCGGCAGAGATAGCGTATCTCAAATGGCCTTTCCATCGAGCTTGATGATAATGCACAGAAAAAATCATGACCACTTTACTTTCGCTATTGATTCGCATAGCGAGTGATGCTAATTTATCTCGATTTGTGCACGTGTAGAGTGCTCTTCGTGGGTGAACGTGAGGCTAAGAAAAGCAGTGGCAGATTGTGAGCAAGAGATTGATTAAACAGATGATCTTTTTACGACCTTCTGCCGATCAGAAAAGGCTAAAACGAACCATGCGGTATTGATTTGATTGCATTTGCGGAAGGGTTACGACCTCTCAGCTTAAGTCCCGGACACCCTGGGACGGCATGGGACAGGATGGGACAAAGGCAGGGGGTAGGGGATGGCTCAAGCTGAAGGCTGCAGGCAGAGGGTCGCAAAAGTGGGGCGATTGAACAAATGCGAGCTGTATAATCACTGGTTTTTATTTGGATGAGGTGCCCATGAATCGTCTTATGAATTTCGTTCTTATCTGCCTGCTGGCTGCCACCAGCTTTGGCCAGTCTTCCGCTCACTGCAAGCTCAGCGACGATACGGAGTACGGCAAGAAGATCAAAGAGTTCACCACGGAAACTTTCTTTTCCACCGAATTGGTGGACCATTTGCCGCTGAGTTCGTGCGTTCCGGCGCCTGATACTTTTCTGCACCACATTGTGGGCGCGCCGGATGTGCTGGATTACACCAAAGATATCAATGCGTACATGCGGCTGCTGGCCTCGAAAAGCCCACGCGTGAAGCTGTGGAGCATTGGCAAATCAGAAGAAGGCCGAGAGATGCTGGTAGTCGCAGTGAGCGATGAGGCAAACCTGGCAAAGCTCGATCGCTATAAGGAAATCACGGCCAAGTTGGGCGATCCACGCGGCTTGAGTGATGCTGAGGCGCAGAAGCTGGTGGCAGAGGGCAAGCCGATCTACTGGGCGGATGGCAGCATCCACTCACCAGAGACGGGCGCGCCGGAGATGCTAATGGAGCTGGCTTACCGGCTGGCCGTGGAAGACACGCCGTTCATCCAGAAGATCCGCAGGGATTCTATCGTTCTGATTACGCCAATCGTTGAAGTGGATGGCCACGATCGCATGGTGGATGTTTATCTGCAGCACAAGAAGCATCCTGACCAGGCACCGTATCCGCTGGTGTGGTGGGGACACTACGTTGCGCATGACAACAACCGCGACAATCTGGGCATCAGCCTGGCGCTTTCCCGCAACATGCTAAAGACGTTTCTGGATTGGCATCCCACGGTCATGCATGACCTGCATGAATCTGTTCCGTATCTTTATATCTCCACCGGCACCGGCCCGTACAACGCGTGGCTTGATCCCATTGTGATCAGCGAATGGCAGGAGCTGGCGTACCACGAGATTGAAGAGATGACCAAGCGCGGCGCAATTGGTGTGTGGACGCATGGATTCTATGATGGCTGGGCGCCGAACTATCTGCTCTCAATCGGCAATAATCACAACGCGATTGGCCGCTTCTATGAAACCTTTGGCAATGGTGGGGCGGATACACGTGAGCGTACGCTGAGGCCGCCAGATACGAGCCGTGAGTGGTTTCGTCCGAATCCGCCGCTGGCGAAGGTGAAATGGTCTGCGCGCGACAACATCAACATGCAGGAGAGCGCCATTCTCTTTGGCATGAACAACGTCGCCACAAATGGCCAGAAATTTCTCAACAACTTCTACCTCAAGAGCAAACGCGCCATAGAGAAAGCCCACACAGAGGGTCCCGCCGCCTGGATATTTCCGGCCGATGATCCGCGCACAGATGAACAGGCGCACTTCCTGAACTTGCTGGAGATTCAGGGAGTGGAAGTACAAAAAACGGGAAAAGAAATTCGCTTGCCAGCGACGAGTGACATAGACAAAGATCAACCTGCTCGCGGCGGTCACAGAGGAGAAGACGACAAAGCTGCTCAGGCTGATAAGAAAGATGATGCAGCTAAGAAAGAAGAGAAGAAACCGACTGAGGCGGTGATTCCTGCCGGGAGTTATATCGTCCGCATGGACCAGCCTTACAGCCGCCTGGCAGATATGGTGCTGGACACGCAATATTACAGCGCGCGTGATCCACGCTCTTACGATGACACAGGCTGGACGCTTGGCGCTCTACGCAACGTAAAAACGATCCGCACCATGGAAACAAGCGTGCTGGATACACCCATGCAGAAAGTGGGCGTGATTGATCCCGCAGGAGCAATTGATGGCAGTGGCAATACTTTTCTGATCCAACACAACACGGACAATACGCTGGCTACGCTGCGCTTCCGCCTGGCGAAAATGCCGATGCAAGCCGCGGAAGATGCATTTGAAGCAGACGGCATCAAGTTCAAACCGGGAACGTTTGTGTTGAAGAACGTTGATCGCACGGAGCTGGAAAAAGCCGCAAAAGAATTAGGCATCAAGATCCATGCAACCAGTGCTGACATAAAAGTTGCCACACACCCACTGGAAGCTCCGCGCGTGGGAATCGTTCACAACTGGCAGAACACGCAGAACGATGGCTGGTTCCGTGTGGCATTTGAAGAACAGAAGATTCCTTACACGTATATCGCCGACACATGGCTGCGTGAAACGCAGAATCTGCGCGAGAAGCTGGACGTCATCATTGTTCCGCCCATGGGCGGAGGTGGCGCTGCCGGTTTGAGCGGCATTCTTCGTGGCATCCCGATGCGCGGCGAAGCGATGCCATGGAAGAACACGCCCGATACGCCCAACTTTACTGCGCCTGGGCTTGATACGTCGGATGATATTCGGGGCGGACTGGGCTATCAGGGGCTGGCAAATCTTGAGCAGTTTGTGCGCGACGGCGGATTACTGATTGCCGTGCAGACCAGTGCGGCGTTGCCTGTCGCCGGAGGCATGACGGACATGGTGAATGTGAACGATGCGCGCACTATGCAGGCACCGGGCAGCGTGGTGCTTTCCAATGTCGATGATAAGAAGAGCCCAATTGCCTATGGCTATGACGACAAGCTCTACGTTTATTTCCGCCAGGGACCGGTAATTACCGTCGGCGGTTTTGGTGGAGGCTTTGGCGGTGGTGGTGGGGAAGAAGCCGGAGGCGGCGGGCGTTCCAGCGGTCGCGGTTCAGCCACTGATCCGGATGTGATTCAGGCAAGGAAATATTCAGCACCGGAAAAACCCGTGAAGCGCACACCGCATGAGCAGGAGCTCTACATTCCTGAAGAGCTGACCGAAGCGGCACACTGGGCCCTTCCGCCAAAAGATCAGCAACCACGCGTTGTGCTGCGCTTTGCTGCGGAAAAAGAACTACTGCTGAGCGGCATGATTGTTGGCGGCAATGAGATCGCGGAGAAGCCGGCGGTTGTGGACGTTCCGCATGGCAAGGGGCATGTAGTGCTCTTCGCCAACAACCCGATGTGGCGTAATGAGACCATGGGAAGCTTCTTCCTGATTTTCAATGCCGTGATGAATTATGACCATCTGGATGCAGGAAGAGCGGCGGCAACGGAGACTGCGCCGTCGACTGCAACCGGTGATGCGGAACAGGAAGAGTAATTCGCAGCTGCGATGAAGAAAGGCGGCTTGTCGATCATGTCAGGCCGCCAACATTTTAAAGGAGAGAAATTTTACTGGACTGCATCCCCAGGTTCCCAGCGCCAGCGCTTTTTCTTGGCTTCCCAGAACACCGCGGAATCCATGATCTCTGACTCCAGGGCCTTGATGACGAAGATAGGAGGCTTTTTCTTGCTGATCAGTATTCGTCCTACGGTAATGGAATCAAAAGGAACATTGATGAGGACGAATTTTGCTTTGGGCGTTTCGGCGCGCCATGCGTCCGGGCCATCGCCAAAAATAACCAACAGATCATGTGTATGTGTAGGATCGGCGCTGAATGCCGATGTCATCTGCGGATTGCCGAAACCAAAATAGGCGTGGTAAGGATCGCCGACTTCATATTTGAAATTGTAGGAGTCAGGAAAAGGCTCTTTGCTGGTGGCGACAATGGCGACATCAGGTATGCCGTCACCGTTAAAGTCAGCCACGATCATTGGCGTGGGAAACTTTTCCGGAAGCTTGAAAGTGTCGCCGAATTGCTTCTTGACCAACGCTGCCAGTTGCGCGGGATCAATGTTGTTCTCCGCGGGCGCAACTGCAGGACTTGCCGCAGGCGTAGCTGCAGGTTGAGTTGCCTGCGGGGTCTGCGCTGCTGATATGCACGCGGATAAAAATAAGACGGTGCCCAGAAACCTCATGAGCTGAGTCTACCGCTTTTTCAATCCGGACGCGCCAGGAATCAGTATTTTGTATCCTGCTCGATAATAGTTGCCTGGGCGCGCTGGCGGTTACTCAAGGCGGTCCAGACAATCAGGCTGACGCCGGTTGCCAGAGCAGCAAACAAAAGCACCACGATCGGCAGAGGCAGATAGAAGTACATGCTTAGAATCCAGAGAACGAGTAACGCAAATACGATTAACATATATTTATAGCCCTTCGCGCGCTCAACTTGGCGCAGAAAGATTCAGCTTTATAGGATGGAAGTTGCTGGTGGCGAGTTGACTCAGGACGTGAGTTTATTCGATTTTTAGCTGCAGATGGACATTCACAACTTTTTGAGTATCGTCCACCTGTTCAAAGGTCATCCAGCTCCACTTATGACCAGGAACTCTCAACATGGTATGTGACAGAAATTGCTGAACGTAAGTGCTGTCGTAAGGTTCACCCTCGGCCAGCTTCCAGCTCTGCATCAGTTTGCGCTGCGGCTCTGGCTCCATGCCTTCAATTTCCAGCTTGCCCATGTGGTAGAGCTCTCCTTCGTTGACTTGAAAACTGTAAGTCACATCATTGCCGTTGAAAGTTGGCACGGGATTGATGGAGATACCTTCGCGTCCGAATTTGCCAAATAATTTGCGTACGCGGGAAAGGTCTTGGTCCAGTTGCGGACCATCCACCGGTTGGCTGGTTTTTAGGCTGATTTGTTTTGAAAGTTCGTCACTTGGGATCAATGTGTTGCCCGTCCAACTATAGCCAGCAAGCTTGTATTGGTCGCCTTCGCTGACGGTTACATCCAAAGTGGCCGAATCCTTGCCCTCAGCCTTGGGTTTGATCTCGCCTAAGGCGAACTTAAGATAGCCATGCGCGTGATAAACAGGTGTCAGATTTTTTGACAGAACAATGGCAACGTCGCTTCGTAAGTAATCAGCGCCTTTGAGTGGAGCAATGTATTTTGCCAGTTGCTCGGGAAGAATATGGCTTGCGCCAACCAGGTTGATATCGCGAATTTTAACGTTGGCATCATCTACTTTGAATTTATAGGCACTGGGCGCTTGACCAAAGTTTGCAGCCAGCATGTAAGAAACGCTGCTAGGCAGTCCTTTGGCGGCAAGAATCCTGGTCAGCGCGGCTGAGACATCGTCTACCATGCTGCCTGACGAAGGCAGCTCTCCGTTGTAGAGCGGTACGGTCTCATGGATCGCTTGCTGTAATTCGCTGTCACTCATCCAGACAAAATTTTCAAAGGCCACGGAAAGGAGTTTTTCCGCGTCCACCACCTGAAATTCAGCCTCTACTCCTTTGCCGCTGTTAGCAGGTTTGAAGAGATACTCCACCGATGCAAACGCTCCGCTGCTGCCCAGCCGATTGGCCGCGTTCTGCAAATCTTCAGTGCTGATTTGCGTATTCACCGTGAGCCCCGTTGCCCGAACCAGGTCAGATTGCTGATAGCGATGAGATCCAGTCACCACCACACGCGTAAGCGTGAAACGATCAGCCGCGTGGCCCAGCGAGCATAAGAAGCAGATCAGAATTAGAACGAAGCGGCGCATAAGACGAGGATATTTTGCCTTGAAAATATGCATCTGGCTAGCTAGGCGCTACCAGATGCTGCTTGAAGCCATAAAGGGCAAATTCTTCCTGGGCTTGCTCTTGCTGGCGAATGGGCGGTTTAGAAATTCAATCATCGGCGCCATGAGGGCAAAGCGTTTGGCTAGCTCTGTGATCATCTTGGGCGATGTGACGAACTTCGCGTCTATTGTGCTCTCCAGAAACCACTGCTTCTGGCGCAGCAAATGCTCCGCCGGATGGTCCTCAGAAAATCCTTTGGGCATTCGGCTCAGCTGCTCACCTTGCAGTCCGCCAAAGTGCTTTTTAAGTTGCTTATCGGCCAGGATTTCCTGAAATTCTTCGTGATGCTCCTGCAGATGGTTGCGATACGCCAGCAACTCCTCGCGTTCCGGAGAATACACGCCGCCAAAGATCAGCAGCTCTTTTTCCGTGAAGTGAAAATAGAAAACTGCGCCTTCTCGCTTGATGGCGGTATGCCGGGGGAAGATGGCCGAGATGTGCGTCTTGTAGGGCGTCTTGTCTTTGGAGAAACGCGTATCGCGATAAATGCGGTACAGCGCTTTTGGCCCGGGCGTGATGTAGTTCGGCGCAAAGTTAGCAAACTCATGGTTCAACGCCTCAACCAGCTCCAGCATCGGCTTCTTGATCAGAGCTTCATATTTTTCCTTGCGCGGCTGAAACCATTCGCGCCGATTGTTGCGCTTGAGCACGCGAAGGAAGGCAAGAGCGTCAGGGGAGAAACCGGCGAATTTAGGAGTCATGAAAAATTCTAAAACCCTTACCACTGATCAACACAGATGAACACCGATCCAGCGGCGATTTGATTTTTATTTTGATCAGTGTTAATCAGAACGTTTGGAGTCATTTTTTAAGTCGTGAGAGATACTTCTGCCATTGATTTGATTCTGCTGCGGACTTAAGCATTTGATTGCGCTGTTCAAGAAATTGGTGCAAATGTTTTTTTAGTACCAGCCTGTCCACGATACTTCCGAGCAGAGGAACTGGTGCGCCAAATGCGAGTTGATCAATCATCTGCGTGCCGTCCCGCTGCTCCTTGAATATGTGATCGTGCCTGAAATAACGGAAGAGACCTTTCACCATTGTGTCTTGAAAATACGCGGGGCGGTCAAAAGCTGTAATCCGTACACGCATGCTCAGCCATAATCCAAAATGGCGAGCCCGCCACTCGACTTCTTCACCCAAACCGATCAAACCGCTAGTGATGCCACTTATGGCTCTTTCTTCGGTTTGCGAAACTGAGTCCTGGTGAAAATCGATACTGCGCGCCAGATCAAAGCATATCTCAAGCGGCGCGCGAATATTGGTCTTAATAATAATTTCCGTTTGTTTAATCCAGCTCTCTTAGCCTACGTAAGATTGACTGACTTCTCCGCAATCAGCTTCTTCACGCGTTCCGTAAATTGCTCCAACCGCACGGTTCCTTCCGGTTGCTGCTGGCCGCGGACGCGGATATTGACCGTTCCCGCCTCAGCCTCTTTTTCCCCTACCACAAGAATGAACGGCACTTTCTGCAGCGCGTGCTCACGGACTTTGGCATTCATCTTTTCATTGCGATCATCTACGTGGACACGCACGCCAGCGGCTTTTAACTGCTGCTCAACCTTGCGGGCGTAATCGACGTGCTTTTCGCTGATCGGCACCAAAGCCACCTGAACCGGAGAGAGCCACACCGGGAATGCTCCGGCGTAATGCTCAATCAGTACGCCAAAGAACCGCTCCACTGAACCAAACAATGCGCGATGCACCATGACTGGTTGTTTGCGCGTGCCGTCTTCCGCCACGTACTCCAAACCAAATCGCGCAGGCAAATTGAAATCAAATTGCACCGTAGAAAGCTGCCATAGGCGGCCGATCGCATCCACCAGCTTGACGTCAATTTTCGGACCGTAAAATGCCGCTTCACCGGGAATGGTCTTGTAGGGAATATTCTGCTCTTTCAAAACTTTTTCCAGCGAAGTGGTGGCCAGGTTCCAGTTCTCTTCACTGCCCACAAAGCTCTTTTTGTCATTGGGGTCCCAGGTGCTCAGCTCAACCTGAAATTCGGTGAAACCAAACGTCTTCAGAACAGCCAGAGCAAAATCGATACAGCCAACAATCTCGCTTTCAATCTGTTCCGGAGTGCAGAAGATGTGGGCATCATCCTGCGTGAAGCCGCGTACGCGCAAAAGGCCGTGCATCACGCCGGACCTTTCGTAGCGATAGCACGTACCCAGCTCGCCCAGACGCACCGGCAAGTCGCGATACGAATGCAGCGAATTCGCATAAATCAGGATGTGGCCCGGACAATTCATGGGCTTTACGCGATACTCCGCGTCATCCAGCTCCATGGGCGTGAACATGTTCTGAGCGTAATACCCCTCGTGGCCGCTGGTCTTCCAAAGGTTCACGCGGAAAACATGCGGCGTGTACACCAGAGAGTAGCCACGCTTGAGATACTCATCGCGCATCCAGTCTTCCATCTCTTTGCGGATTAGGCCGCCCTTGGGATGCCAGAAAATCAGCCCCGGACCGGCAAGTTCCTGGATGCTGAACAGATCAAGCTGCTGCCCCAGCACGCGATGGTCGCGTTTCTTCGCTTCCTCCAGCGCATGCATGTGCTGCTCAAGATCTTTTTTGTTGAAAAACGACGTGCCGTAGATGCGCTGCAGCTGCGGGTTCTTTTCGTCACCCAGCCAGTAGGCGCCGGCAATGTTCGTCAGCTTGAATGCCTTGATCTTGCCGGTGGAAGGGATGTGCGGACCGCGGCAGAAGTCCACGAACTTGCCATTGCGATAGATTGAAATCGGCTCGCCCGCCTTGGTGAACTGCTCAATGAAGTGGACCTTCATGAAGTCGCCTTCAGAGCGGAAACGCGCCAAGCCTTCTTCACGCGGAATAGATTCGCGTTCAAATTTTTCGTCGCGCGCGGCTACTTCGCCCATGCGCTTTTCAATCTTCTCCAGGTCTTCCGGAGTAAACGGCGTGGGGCGATAGAAGTCATAAAAGAATCCGCTATCGGTCGGCGGACCATGGCCTAGCTTGGTTTCTGGGAAAAGCTCGAGCACCGCAGTCGCCAGCAAATGCGCCGAGGAATGCCGGTAAACTTCCAGAGCTTCAGGATCCCTGTCCGTCAGCAGACGCAGCTCCACGTCTTGCTCCAGCGGCTTGTTCAAATCGGCAAACTGCCATCCATCTTTTGACTGATGAACATGCATGCTGGCCGGGGCAGGTGGGGCTTCGGCTTGCGTAGCGCCTGGCTGAGCGGCAGCAAGCTTGATCTTGGATATCAATGCCGCATCCGCCAGCCGGGGGCTGATGGATTTTGCGATATCAAAAGGCGTGGTTCCGCTGGGAACCTCTTTTTTGCTTCCATCTGGAAGCGTAACTTGGATATTGGCTTGGGACATAAGAGATTTCAGGGTACACCTACAGGCATACTGCTAATCCTTCAGTCTAACGAGGCTGAAATAAAGGGTCAATGTCAGCGCCTGAAATGAGCGGCATTCAATTGAGTAAAGTGCTGCCATCTTTCTGGCAAATCCTCTTCTGCATAGATGGCTGAAACCGGACAGACTGGCACGCAACAGCCACAGCAAATGCAGTTTTCGGCATTGATAAAGAGCTGTTGAGAAACCCCAAAAACGCCTTCATTTTTTGTGGGATGAATACAATCCACCGGGCAGGCATCTACGCAAGCCGTGTCTTTTGTTCCGATGCAAGGTTCGGCAATCACATAAGCCATGTTCTTCTCCAGATTTGTGATCTGGAGCATAAAGACATGGGCGTTCTCATAGCGATGACTTATGTCACGCGGCCAAAAAATTACTTAGCGCGGTCAACCTCAGCCTGCAATGCCTTTAGATTGCAGACCGCAACACTTCGCTTGCGAATATTCACCAACCCCTCATTGTGCAAACGACCCAGATTCCGTGAAATCAGCTCCCGTACAGTACCAAGGCGCGATGCCAGCTCTTCATTATTTTCTGTGAGTGGAAATTCAACTCCGGCTGAGGTTTCGCAACCAATAGTTTTTGCCAGATGTAACAAATGAGCTATCAATCGCCCACGCACTGTAGTAAAAGATAGATCTTCCACCAGGCTCCCATGCGCCTCAACCGGTGCGCAAGCACCTTTATCACCTTCAAGGCAACTTCTGGTTGCTGCAGGGAGATATTGCGGAATGCGTCGGCATCAAGCCGTACCAGGGTTACCTGAGACGCCGTTTGAGCCGAAACTGGATAGCAGTCGCCATCAAATACGGGAATTTCCGCCAGTGAGCTGCCTGCGCGCTCAATGCCAATCAGCTGCTCGCGGCCATTGGCCGCCGTTTTGAAAATTCGTACACTTCCATCCTTCACGATAAAGAGCTCGCGACAGGAATCACCTTCGGCAAACACCATTGTTCCCGGTTCATACTGGCGAAGAGTGGCATATGCAGCCACAGCTTTGAGTTGCTCCGCTGAAAGATCAGTAAATAACGGAAGCCGGCGCAGCGCAGAAATTACGTCAGGGATAGGTTTAGCGGATGGCATTTGCAATCGATAGTACTGCAAGTTAAGGCAGGCCCAAACCTTCTTGCAGCAAAGGCAAAAGAAAAAGCCCTGAAGTGGGAATGCTTCAGGGCATAAGCGAACTGATTTTTGAAGTTTAGTGAACCGTCACTCTCACGTTCGGTGGTGGATTCTCTGTCGTCGTTGTTGAGCCCCCGACGAAGTACTCATACGCGCCCATATCAAAGGCTGTCCCCTGTGGGCGCGGCACGCCATCTTTATCTTTTGCTTTGCCCTGCTCCGTGGTCGGGACAAGAGTGTTGTTCGGCACCACGGTAAGTCCCGCATCTTTGGCCGGGCTGGTGCTGGTGCTGGTGAGATGGAAGTCATTGCCTGCGCGATTTGCAAATACGGGATCGGCATCAATGTTGTTGGTAGTCTGCGTGGGAGCAGCGCCAACGCCGAACCATAGGTTGTGATCGCCGGTGATCTGCGATTTCACCCCATCGACATAGATCTCTCCGGCATTCTGGTAGACCACGTTGTTGCGCAGGTTGAGCAGCAGCGTAGCCGGGCCTCCGCCTACGTTGAAAGCTCCGCGCAGACCGCTGGCCAGCGATGAATTATTAGGTGAGCAGTCTGACAGCGTGTTGTTAAACGCCTGCACTGTGCCGGTTCCGGCGGCGCCGGTGTTGGTGATGCCAGCCAGGTAGATGCAGGAGTAAGCAGCGGCCTCGCCCTGCGGATCAGCCAGGCCTACGTGATAGATCACGTTGTTATATGCCTCAACCGGGCCTTTCGATGGATCGACCGTGGCAAGGTTAATGCCATTGCAATTGTCCCCATGAATCAGGTTGTCATGCACGTGCAAATCAAATTGGTTGAAGCCTGTCGTGTCTCCCGCTCCGCAAGAAGGTGAGCACAGGGGCGACGAGTGGAACTGCAATGCGCGGCAGGTAAAGTTGTCGTGGATATGGTTCCAGCCCACGTCCACATGATTGGAATCGGTGCTGAAGTAAACCGCGTGATAGAACTTTGAAGATGTTGGATTGATCCCGGCGTTGTGGATCTCGTTCCCATAAAACTTTGTCTGGTTACCGGTGCTCATCTCAAAGCAGCCCACTTCGCCATCGGCGTTGGGGCACTGCATTTCATTGCCGATAATTCTCCAGCCAGTACCGCTCAGGTCCATGGCTTGAGTTCCGCCGAAGATGTGAAGCTGTGAAATTACCCAGTAATCTTCATGCGTGCCGATGTTTGGTGTGCGAATGCCGTAGGCCAATCCGCCGACAGCACCAACCACAACCGTTGCATTTGGATAAGCAATCAAGGCCTTGGGAGCGGTAGCAGTTCCAGAGTTGCTGGAGTTGTTGTTGTCCATGCTGATGTACGCGGTGAAGTTGTCCAGCGTTGTCTGCGTCACACCATTTTCGATATACGCTATATCGCCTGCGGCAATCGTGTTCTTGGCCTTGAGCATTGTCTTCCACGGTGCAGCGAACGTGCCGGCAGCAGTGTCACTGCCGGTAGTCGCAACAAAGTAGATGTTTCCTGCGCGAACAGTAAACGGCAGGCTGGAGCTTGGTCCAACACCAGCGACGTTCACCACGATATTTCCTGTGGTGGTGGCTCCGCCGAGCTGAAATGTAATTTTGGTGTCAGACCACACCGGATAGTTTGCGGCCTGTCCGGCACCGACGGTGATGGTCGAAGTATTCTGCGTTGCGCCAAAGCCCTTGCCCCAGATCGTGACGAACGCGCCGCTGCCATTCTGGCCTCCGGTGTTCGGGCCGCTTTCCAGGTCAGAGAAAAAGATCTGTGGTTGCGGCGTCTGCGCAAAAACTGAAACTGCGGAGAACAGCAGCGCCACGGTCATCCATTGAAATATGTTCTTAAAAATCTTCATTGTCATTCCTTTGCTATGAATTCTGTTTTGCATTTGGTCTTAGGGATTGGGCACCACAGCTGTGGCCTGGTTGGAGAAGGTGCTCTCCGTACCATCCGCCCCAACGGAAGTGACAATGTAGAAGTAAGTTGCGCCCGGCGTAACCGTGCTGTCAGTAAAGATCAGCGCGTTAATGAGCGATGCATTCACCTTGCTGAACGGGCCAGCGCTCTGTGTGGCGCGGTAAACGTTATAGCCAGCAGGCACCGGCGTTGCCGCGCCCCATGCCACATCAACCGAGTGCTGGGTTGGCGCGGTTCCTGTGCCGGAAAGCGTAACCGCAACAGAGGCGTCCGTCGCGTTGCTGGTGATCTGCAAATTGCCGGTATCGCTGCCCGCAGCTGTTGGAGCAAACGTGACGGTTACTGTGGCCGTCTTTCCTGCTGCCAATGTGAGCGGGAGTGCTGGATTGATCTCCGTAAACCCCGTTCCTGTTGCGGCTATCGCGCTGACCGTGACCGATGCGCTGGAGCTATTGCTCAACGTTACGGCCTTGGCCAGGCTGGAACCATCCACCACACTGCCAAACGCCAACGATGTTGCGCTGACGGTGAGTGTTCCCTGCGAGGGTGGCGTCACTGGCGTTGTGCCTGTTCCAGTAAGGGCCACAGTAACGCTTGAGTTCGTCGCATTGCTGGCGATGCTCAAGCTTCCGCTCACCGCGCCAGCTGCCTGCGGCGCAAACGTGAGAGTAAGAACTGAAGATTGTCCTGGCTGAAGCGTGAGCGGCAGAGTAACCGTACTACGCGTGAATCCAGTACCGGTAACGGCAAGGGCGCTGACGCTTACCGCAGCCGTTGAATTGTTGCTGAGCGTCAAGCTCTGGTTCGCGCTGGAGCCAGTGTTTACGCTACCAAAAGCCAGCGACGTGGCGCTCATGGTTAGCGTGCCGGGCTGCGGCGGAGGAGGCGTTGTAGAACCAGACACGTACTCGTATGCGCCAATGTCATAAGCCGTTCCTGAAGGACGAAGTCCCTGGACGATATCGCGATTGATGCCGGTGCTCATGCCGCGGTCGATCGCCGGGCTGCCAGCAAGCGGACGGAAGTTATTAGAGGCGGCACTGGTGAAATTCGGATTCGCATTCATGCTCGTGGTGGAAAATGCAGGTGTAGTTCCTGCGCCGAAGAAGAGGTTATTTGTCCCGCTGAAACGGGTGCTGAGCGAGTTGGGCGCCAGATAGGATTCGCCGGTAAGCGAATAGATAATGTTGTTGACGACTAAAACCGATGCGGCAGCCGAGATAGCGCCGGAGTCACCATTGGCGCGACGGCCGCAGTCATAAAGGGTATTGTCCTGGACAAGAACTGGCGATGTGCCGGCAGCGCCCACGTTAATACAGGCGTAATTGCTCTCAATTCCATTAGGAGCAGGCCCAGTGCCGGCGCGATAAATTACGTTGTTATATGCATTCACTGCGCCGAGTGACGGTTCCACCGAAGCAAAGTTAATGCCGTCACAGCGCGTATCGTGAATCAGGTTGTTACGTACAGTGATGTTGTAGAGCGGGCTGGCATCAGAAGAAAACTGAAGTCCGCGGCAGGAGCGCACGTTGGCGATTTCATTCCATCCAAAATCAATGGCCGTTGACCCGGTCTCAAACAGAACACCTTGATAGAGCTTGAGGTTCGTGCCGCCTGTGGTTGGCGCCACATCGTGGATGGTATTGCGATACATGCTGATGTTGGTTGCGCCGGCAAAATCAACGCAGGCACCCGAACCTGATGCGTTGGGGCAGGAGATGTCACTGCCCACAACGCGCCAGTTGGATGAATTCGCTACGTTGAGCGCGCTGAACGAGCCACGCAGAGTGAGTCCGGCAAGCAGCCAGTAATTAGCAGCTGCCGTTGTGCGAATGCCATAGGATTGGCCTGTCGCCGAACCGATGGTGGCCGTCGCACCGGGATAAGCCACTAGCGCGATCGGCAGAGAAGCCGTGCCGCTCTTGGCCAGAGCCAGGCTTGCGCTGGAGCTCTCCAAAGCAGTCTGGTTAACGCCGTTCATCAGATAAATCACATCACCGGCAACCGCGGTATTCTTCGCCTTTACCACGCTGTGCCAGGGAGCTGTAAATGTTCCAGCATTGGAATCAGCACCGGTGGGTGAAACGAAATAAAGTTTTCCCGGGCGGACCGTAAACGGCATTCCGTTGCTGGCCACGCCGGAAACATTGGCAACAATGTTGCCTGTCACCGCCGCATTGCCCAACTGGAAGCTGACTTTGGTATCAGACCATTGCAAATAATTGTCGGCTCCAGCGCCGCCGATGGTAATGGAGGAAGTGCCCCGCGTCGCGCCAAAACCAAAACCATAGATCGTGACAACAGAGCCTTTATTGTTGGCACCGCCGCTATTTGGGCCGCTCTGAAGATCACTGAAAATAATTCGCGGATCTGCCGTTTGTGCAAGTGCAGAAGCGCTTAAGACAATGCTCCACACCAAGAGGTTAAAAAACCTTTTCATTGGACCTCACTTAAAGTTTGTTTTCTCCAATGCAGCAGAGCTGGGGGAATTGCTGCTGTTAGCACCTTTCAAGGTGAAACGGTGGAGCTGGCGTCCGCGATGTTGCGACTGAGGCTGATCGTTCTCTCAAACTCTTTCTTATAAAAGCATTATTCACAAGAAGCCTTAGCCTGCGGACGCATAAGGTAGAAGCATGTTCAGTGCCACAACGCAAAAAGAAAATCTTATTGTTGATTTCAGAAGAGATGGTGAGTAGAAGCTGTATCAAAAAAGCGCAAACACGGTAAACAATACTGAATTCAGCTCTGGATTTTCCTAGGTGATTCTTAGCGCGTAACTCAAAGAGTCAACCTAGTCCGCTCGCGTTAATGTGCACTGATTCGCGCTGTCGACATGCACCATTGGCCACGAAATGAGCGCGACGAAAGCAAGTGTGCAAAAGTTTTTCCAGATCGAGGAGCGAGCTTTGCGTGAATGAGGCTTAGGAAAAAAATCGCGGAACTCTGGATGTTAATCGCGAACTTGCGCGAGCATTTTCAAGAAACATTTACAATTCGCGCATGCGATTGGATAAGAAAATTGCCATCGTTACTGGCGGCGGCAGCGGAATCGGTAAAGCTATTGCGCAGGCCTTCATTCATGAAGGCGCTCAAGTTGTAATCGCGGGGCGTGACAGCAAGAAGCTTGCGCTTGCGGCAGAAGAAATTGGAGCACGTTGCGTGCCAGTTGAAGCTGACGTGGGCAACGCGGCCGATGTGCAGAAGCTGGTGAGCACAACGATGGGTAAATTCAAGCGCATCGATATTCTGGTAAACAATGCTGGAGTCCTGCTGCCGGGAACAGCAGAGTCTCTCAGTGAAGAAGAGTTTGACCAGACCTTCAATATCAATGTCCGCGGGCTGTGGCTGCTTTCCCGCGCCGTGCTGCCGCATATGCGCGCAGCCGGCGGCGGATCAATCGTCAATATCGGTTCGGTGTTGAGCCAGCTTGGTGCACGCAATCGCGTGGCTTATTCGGCATCAAAGGGCGCGGTCCTGGCCATGACTAAAGCAATGGCGCTCGATCATGCCTCAGAGAATATTCGCATCAATTGCATTTGCCCTGGCATTGTAGAGACAGAAATGGTAGCAAAATTCAGTCTGGATGAAGCCGCTCGCCGACAACGCGTAGCCATGCATCCTGCCGGACGCTTTGGCCAGCCCAGCGATATTGCCAGCGCCGCAATTTACCTGGCAAGCGATGACTCGACATGGACAACCGGGACGGCCCTTACCATAGATGGTGGTTATAGCGCACAGTAAGTTCTTGCCCCTCTCCGTGAAATATTGATACAAACAAGCAGCGCGGCACGAACGCAAAAGGAGCGGTCATGAGCAGATGGAGGAGGCTTCTCCGTCCGGGCGGTCAGGATAACCTGCCAATGGCTGACGTCATGCAGTTTGAAGCGCTGGCCCGCGCTCGTCTCTCCAAAATGGCGTATGACTATGTTCGCACCGGTGGCAGCGACGAGATCACAATGCAGGAAAATCGGGCGGCCTTTGACCAGATCCGTATTTCTCCGCGCACGCTGGTAGATGTCTCCCACCTTGATACAAGTCTTTCTCTTTTCGGCGCTGAACTCTCCTTTCCCATTCTGCTGGCGCCAATCGCTTATCACTGTGTCTATCATCCTGAAGGCGAGTTGGCCACTGCGCGTGGTGCAAATGCGGCCGGAGCGATCTATACCATCAGCAGTTTCACCACGACGGCCATTGATGAGATCGCGCGTAACACGCAACACCCAATCTGGTTTCAGCTTTACGTACAGCGTGACCGCGCTTTCACTAAAGATATGGTCCAGCGCGCTGTGGCGGCGGGATGCAAGGCCGTCTGCCTGACCGTGGACACACCTGTGCTGGGCAATCGTTATGGCCAGCTTTCTTTTGGCCTGCCCAAACACTTGGAGTGCGTCCACCTGCGTGGTCTTAGTTTCAATGGCGCTCCTGCAGGCCATCGCACACAGCGAAGCAAGATCTTCGACCCCCTGTTTGACGCATCATTCAACTGGAACGATCTGGAGTGGCTGCGCTCCAACGCAACTGTTCCGGTTCTGCTCAAAGGCATCATGTCTCCCGAGGATGGCTTCCGCGCTGTGGACTACGGAGCAGATGGAGTGATCGTTTCAAATCATGGCGGACGCAATCTTGATCGTCTTCCCGCAACAATTGACGCTTTGCCGCGTGTGGTTGATGCCGTTGCCGGCAGAATCCCGGTTTTGCTCGATAGCGGCATTCGTCGGGGCGCTGATGTGCTCATAGCGTTGGCGCGCGGCGCGAAAGCGGTTTTTGTTGGACGTCCTTATATCTATGGCCTGGCTGCCGGTGGCGCGCAAGGCGTGGAGCGCGTAGTCAACATTTTGCGTGACGAATTTGAGCGCGCCATGGCACTGAGTGGACGGCGATCCCTGGCAGAAATTGATTCTTCAGTCTTGTGGCAGCCTGACGAAGCAGCAAGTAAAAGCCTTCGCCCCGCCACAGCGAAAGCATGAGCGGAATGAATCGGCATAAGATCGCAATTCTTCTTCATGATTCGTTTGAAATGTGGCGTCCTTCGGCGCAGTTTATAGATAAACTCCGCGTCGAATTTCCGCAGGTTGAGGTTGTTCACTCTGCTCATAAACGCAATGATGAAGAGGCGCTGCGTGATGCTGACATCATGATCGGCTGGTCTCTGTCATTGGACCAGTTTCATGCGGCAAACAATCTCCGTTGGATCTATTCCATCACCGCTGCTGTGGATCAGTTTCTTTTTCCGCAGCTCGTTGCCAGTGATATCGCGATCTCTAATTCGGGGCGAGTACACGGCCCGGTGGTGGCTGAGCATGCAATGGCCATGGTTTTTGCATTGGCCAGGCGCATTCCTTCTGCTGTGGTTCACCAGAAAGATCGAGACTGGGCCATGGAAGAGATGTGGAACGAGCATCCAAGGCCTCGTGAACTGCGCGGAGCCACCATGACTGTGATCGGCCTGGGAAGCATTGGGTCAGAAGTCGCGGCTATGGCTGCTGCCTTAAAGATGCATGTTATCGGAATACGTGAGCATCCTGATCGAGGCCCGGCAGGGGCGCATGAAGTACTGTGTTATGGATCGCTTGAAGAGACAATCCTGCGTTCAGATTTTATAGTTCTTGCGGCTCCTCTTACGCCACAGACGAAGCACCTGATCAATGGCCGACGGCTGCAGCTGTTCAAGCGTGATGCCTACCTGGTGAATGTCTCGCGCGGCGCTCTGATCGATGAAACCGCTCTGATAGAGGCACTGAAAAATCACCGGCTGGGTGGTGCTGCGCTTGACGTGTTTGAAGAGGAGCCCTTGCCCAGACGCTCTCCGCTGTGGAAGATGCCGCAAGTCCTTATCACACCGCACACTGCTTTTCTCAGCAGCCTGGTTTGGGAGCGGCATTACAGTGCCTTCACAAATAATTTAAGAAGGTACTTGGCTGGTGAGCCACTGCAAGAAACGATCGAAAAGAAGCAAGGATATTGAAATACTAAAACAATTCGGGCATCAGCTGGCCACTTTAGCGCGACATTCTTCGCACTGGCAGATTTCCCGCAAAAAATCCCACGAGTAAATGCCACTGGAATGGCCGTCATTCCAGGCGATGTTCAATGCGTAGCGCCCTACCGGCGTCACACCGTTAGGTTTAGCCGGTTCTTTGTACATTGGCAGCAGAGATGTCGCCTGCTTTGGGTGCTCGCCAAGTTTGCGGTTCTGGTTGCTTCGCTCTTCATTGCATGTAGCGCACGGGCAGGCATCGCGGAGCCATTGGAAGCCAAAGTGGCTATGGTGCCCATCATCCCACTCAATATCCATGCCCGTACCGGCAGTAATATTCACTTTCACCGACTTGGGATTAACTGGCATTTACACTCAGTATCGCATATTCATTTTCAGCGGCGGAAAAGTCAGCCGAGGTTTTTACGTGCAGTAAAACAGCCGCGCCGGCAGAATATTTCTGGGCTCAAAATCCTGATCTATCTTCCGGAAATGGCTTCTCAAATAAGGCAGCACCGCTCGGGTGAACTGATATACCAACACGCTGCCGCCGGGGTTGAGTGCCTCGCGCGATTCTCGCATGATTTTCTCGCGCAGCTCCACTGGCATGGTCGTGTAGGGAATTCCGGAAATGATGTAGTCAGTCCCATTCAGCTTCAACCGCTCCAGCTCTTTCTGCACGTTTTCTGCCGAGCTGTGGACCACATGCAGCCGCGGATCAGGAAGCGCGCGTTTCAGGTAGCGGACGAAGTCCTGGTTCATTTCGAAAACCACCAATTGCGCCGCTGGCGACATACGGGCCAGAATATGCGCGGTAATCGTGCCTACACCGGGACCGTATTCCACAAAAGTTCGCGCATTCTGCCAGTCAACCTTGCTCAGCAGACGGTCGATGAGAAAACGGGAACTTGGGATCAACGAGCCCAGCATTCTGGGATGCTGGAGAAAGTTCTTGGCAAACAGCAGCGTCTCTTCACTACGGGAGGGTCGAGATAACATGTTAATAGGCAGGTCCTTAGAAGAGCTCTAGCCGCGAGTCAAACCTTGCACGCTTTTTCTTTGAGATGTAAAAAAAGAGGTCCATGGACGCCCCTAACATGGAATTCTTTGTCAAAAAGCACGTGCTTCCTGCAGCTTGCGGTGATCCACAGGCAAAACAAAGCAGATTCCCACATTGCCGGGCTGGACAATCCATCATAAAATCAGATTTCAAAGACGGCATTCCAGGAAACTCCATTGAATCTTGTTCGCGCCATTTACCCCGGCTCTTTTGATCCGCTGACGAACGGTCATTTAGACCTGATTGAGCGGGGCAGCAAGATTTTTGATGAGCTGATTGTTGCGATTCTCCGTAACTCTGAGAAAAATCCGCTCTTCACGCTGGAAGAACGCCTGCAAATGCTGGAAGAAATGGTCAAGCAGTACGACAACGTCCGCGTGGAAACTTTTGACGGCCTGCTTGTTGACTACGCGATCCAGAAAAAAGCAAAGGCGGTGCTGCGAGGCATCCGCGCCATCAGCGATTACGAATATGAATTACAGATGGCTCTGATGAATCGCAAACTCCAGCCACAATTAGAAACCGTCTTCATGATGCCCGCTGAAGCTTACTCTTATCTGAGCTCCAGGCTGGTCAAAGAGATTTTTCGCCTTGGCGGTTCCGTGCGCGGGCTTGTGCCGGAACTGGTGGAACAACGTCTGCGGGAAAAATTCCATGGCACCGCAGCCACAATGTGAATGAGGTTCAAATGGCAACCGTACCCGCAATAAAACAGTTCAGTGACCGTGTTAATCGCATTGAGATCTCAGCCACCATGGCTGTGGTTGCCGAAGCGGCAAAGCTCAAGGCCTCCGGGGCCGACCTCGTAGAATTCGGTGCAGGTGAGCCGCACTTCTCCACGCCGCAGCACATTAAGGATGCAGCCATCGCCGCCATCCAGAATGATTTCACGCGCTACACCGCAGTCGCAGGTATTCAGGATTTGCGCATGGCCATCGCCCGCCGCCATGCTGCTGATTTCGGTTCCATGTATCAGCCGAACGATTGCATGGTTTCTACCGGTGGTAAGCTGGCTCTCTTCAATGCCATTCAGGTGCTGGTAGATCACGGTGACGAAGTCATTGTGCCGGTCCCCTACTGGGTCTCATTCAAAGACATTATTGAATATGCCGGCGGCAAGTGCGTTTTTGTTGAGACTCACGAGTCTGAGAATTTTCGTCTCACGCCGGAGATGATTGAGCGCAGCATCACGCCGCAAACGCGCGCCATCATTCTCAACAGTCCAAATAATCCCAGCGGCGCGGTTTTGGATCCCGTCGACTTTATGGCAATTGTGCGCCTCGCCCACAGCCGGCGGATCTACGTGATTGCCGACGAATGCTATGTCTACCTTAACTACACGTCACGCAAATTTTCAGCCGGCTCAATGAGTGACGCGAAGCAGCACCTCGTGATCGTCGGCTCGCTCTCAAAAACCTATGCCATGACCGGCTGGCGTTTGGGTTATGCGCTGGCTCCTGCGCCCGTGATTAATGCCATGACCAAGCTGCAGAGCCAGAGCACGTCCAGCACTGCGCATATGGTCCAGATGGCTGGCCTCGCTGCCATTACCGGCCCGCAGGATTGCGTAGAGAAAATGAAGAAGGATTACACCATGCTGCGTGAACTGACTTTGGGCCATCTTCAGCTGATTCCAGACATTACCTGCGTGAAGCCGGATGGGGCGTTTTACGTTTATCCCAACGTTTCGGCGTACTTCGGCAAGGATGGCATTACCTCCGCCGCCGACGTCGCCAAACGCCTGCTGCATGAGGCCCATGTGGTTACGGTTCCCGGTGAAGCTTTTGGAACCCGCGAGCACATCCGCCTCTCTTACGCCACATCGCCAACGGAGATTGAACGCGGACTGGAGCGCATGCAGGAGTGGTTTGGCAAGCTGCAGTAAACAGTAGCCGGCTAGCTGTACCCGGGTTCGCGTTGCTGACCTTTGCTTTTCTCCGTGACTTCAACGATTTCCCGGATGACGCGCGAATGTCGGCGATGCCCCGATTCCGGCGATAGGCGCGCTTTGCGCCCCTCCCCTCCCATATTCATCCCAGATTGGCGAAGACTTCAGCAGGGTGATCCAAATCCATCCCAATTTGGCGTAGACTTCAGCGATCAGGGCTCAATTGGCGTGGTGTTGAGAAGATGACCCATACCCGTATGGCACCGCCGTTCTCCCACCTGCTTTTCGTGTTCCTTTGTATCCTTCGTGGTTTAGTGGGTTTTGCTTTCGATTTCAAAGATCCTGCGCACCTGCGGCGCGGCCATACTTTAGCCAAACTCATGCCGCCAGTCACGCGCGAACTAGTTCACCGGGCAAGGTCATGTCTTTTGCGACCCTCTGCTTAAGCCTGGTTCATGTCCGCATGGTCATTGATGTTTGGGACAAACGCTTGATCGTGGCTGCTCCCTGGGTCTCTGCGGTGAAACTTTGTTTTTCCGATCACCAGATGTCCCCAATCACCGATATCATCCTTTGTCATCCGTGGTGAGGTTTTGGCTTTCTGAGCTGCTGCTGGACAACGAAATGACGCATTTTAGAGTCTAAAATCTTCTAGGTTCTTGATAGCATTGCCGTTAACTCCACATGCCAGATCTTTATCCTTTATTGTTGCAGCCGCAGTTCCATGAACGTGTCTGGGGCACGCGCGAACTGGCGCCTTTTTACTCGCGCGAGGTTTCCGGCGGCCCAATCGGCGAGGCATGGCTCACCGGCGATAACTGCACGGTGTCGAATGGCCCGCTTGCCGGTCGCACACTCGCCGAATTGTCCAGGCAATTTGGCGGTCAATTCTTAGGTGATGCCGGCAAAGATGCCGCCCGCTTCCCATTGCTGATCAAGTTCCTCTTTCCCAAAGAAAAGCTTTCCGTCCAGGTACATCCTGACGACGAAGGGGCAGCCAAAGTCGGACAGCCTTGCGGCAAGACTGAATGCTGGTATGTGCTGCAGGCTGAACCGGGAGCAAAAGTTGGTCTGGGACTGAGGTCGGGGACCACGAAAACAGAAGTCGAGCTCGCCATTCGCGAAACGCGCATGGAACATCTGCTGAACTGGATTGATGTTCAGGCAGGCGACATGATCTACGTCGATGCAGGAACGGTCCATGCCATCGGTGGCGGGGCTGTGATTGTGGAGACACAGCAGAATTCCGACACTACCTACCGGCTTTATGACTATGGCCGTCCGCGGGAGCTTCATATTGAGCATGGTTTGAGTGTCACAAAAGAGCGGACATATGCCGGAAAGGTAATTGCAGGACAACCGCAATCCGAACACGGCAAAATGCAGGTCAATCTAGTAACCTCTCCGTGCTTTGTGGTTGATCAATTCAAGCTGATACGTCCCTGGGAGTTCCGCCGGCCTCGCCACATGAAGCGGAGTGTCTGGTGCCTTGTTGCTACGCGCGGCTGTGGCGTGATTGAAACGGAAGGCTCTGCTCCTGTGACTTTCACCAGCGGCGAGGCTGTAGCTATTCCAGCTTCGGTAGAAAAATTTACAATCAAGCCGCAATGGCAGTTGGAATTTCTTTGTGCATCACAACCTGTTGAGCACGTAGGACAGCCGGCAACAATTTTAGGCGAGCAAAGTTATGCCACCATGCAGCGCTGAATACGCTGGCAGATCGATAAGCATAACTTGCAGAAAAATTTCCTGAGCAAGTAGATTGAAAGTTGGGCAACCAGCCCCGTGAGTGCCTGTGAGCAAACATTTATTCTTCCCCGTAATTCTTGCGGGTGGCAGCGGTACCCGTTTCTGGCCAAGAAGCCGTCGTAAGCTGGCAAAGCAGGTCCTGGCTCTGGATGGCAATCAGACCATGATCCAGAAGACCATGGAACGCCTTTTGCCTCTGGCAACAGAGAAAGACTTCTGGGTCATCACCAATGAGTTCGTCGGTGAGGAGATTCGCCGCCAGCTTCCGTCTATTCCAGTTCCTCAGGTGGTGATTGAGCCTGAGCCTCGCAATACCGCGCCTGCCATCGGGCTGGCTGCCTTTCTGCTGGAGCGTACCGCACCGGACTCCATCATTGGCATGTTTCCCGCTGACCACGTGATTGGCGACGAAAAGAAATTCCGCAAAGTCCTCCAGCGGGCCATTGAGATTGCGGGAAAAGAAAACCACATCGTCGTGATGGGCGTGCAGCCTGCGCGCGCTGAAAGCGGCTATGGCTATATTGAAACCGGTGAAAAGGTCGAGTCTGAATTCTTCCGCGTCAAGCGTTTCACGGAAAAGCCCAACCAGCAGAAGGCGGAAGAGTTTGTCACCGCGGGGAATTATTACTGGAACAGCGGCATCTTCGTATGGAGCGCTCGCACTCTCACCCGCGCCTTGCGCGAACACCTTTCAGAGACCGCGCCTTTTCTAGAAGAGATCGCCGCGTCCTGGGGCACAAAGGATTTCGAGAAAACATTTGCCCGCCTCTACCCCAAATGCGAAAACATCAGCATCGACTATGCAGTTCTTGAGCCGCGGTCAGCCAAGGGCGAGCACTCGTCCAATCTGTTCTGTCTTCGTGCCGATTTCGGCTGGAATGATCTGGGCTCCTGGGCTGCTTTGTATGAGCACCATGCCGTACACCAGAAAGATGGCGACAAGAATGTTGTTCACAGCAAAGAAGCCTTTGCCTTGAATGCAACTGGCAATTACATTTATGCGCCGCAGAAATTTGTGGCGACCGTGGGCGTGCACAATCTGGTCATCGTAGAGACTGAGGACGCCATTCTGGTCACAACCCGCGAGCAATCCCAGGATGTAGGCAAAATTGTAAAATACTTGAATGACAAGAAATTGACCGATTTGGTTTAGCCATAATTTTGGGGGCGTAGCGACAAAATGGACGACATTAAGTTTGGGACAGATGGATGGCGGGGAGTAATCGCCGAAGATTACACATTTGAAAATGTGCGCCGTGTGGCTGGCGCGATTGCCGCTTATGTTTTGAAAAGTGAAGACCCTTCGCGTGGCCTTGTCATCGGCTATGACACCCGGTTTGGCTCGCGCCGCTTTGCCCAGGCTTGTGCTGAAGTGCTTGCATCTGCGGGCATTCCCATGAAGATTTCCAATGACTATACGCCTACTCCGGCGCTTTCCTATGCCGTAAAAAATTTGCAAACCGCCGGCGGTGTCATGATTACCTCAAGCCATAATCCCTGGGATTGGAATGGAGTAAAGTTCAAGGCGACCTATGGCGGCTCTGCTACTCCTGCAATCATCAAGCAGATTGAAGGCTATGTTCACGATGGCGCGATGCCGACGGGTAAAACGGCAAAGATTGAAGAAGTAGATTTCAAAACGCCTTACGTTGCCGCCATCTGCAAATTTGCTGATCTGGACAAAATCGCCAAAGCCAATTTCAAGTTCGCCATTGATTGTATGTACGGCGCAGGCCGGAACGTTCTGGCGGAAATCTTCCAGAAACGCGACATCCAGCATGTGCAGATTCGCAGCGAGGTGAACCCCCTTTTCCCTGGAATCAATCCTGAGCCCATCGAACCGCACGTACGCGCAGCGCAGGAAATCGTTGTAAAGGAAAAATGCCATGCTGCTTTCATCACTGACGGCGATGCTGATCGCATTGGCGCAGCCGCTGAAGACGGTAGCTTTGTTGACTCGCACAAAATTTTCTCGATTCTATTGCAATGGGTTGTCACACGCCACCAGGATTGGCCGGGCGACGTATCCCGCGCCTTCAACACCACGCGCATGCTGGATCGCATTGCCGCCAAACACGGCCGCAAGCTGATCGAACACGGCATCGGCTTTAAATACGTCTGCGACCTTATGCTGGAGCGCGAAATTGTGATCGGCGGCGAAGAATCCGGCGGAATCGGCTTTCAGCGTCATCTGCCGGAGCGCGATGGAATCCTGAACGCGCTTCTTCTGGCCAATGTGATGGCCGATGAAGGCAAGAGTCTTGGCCAGCTTGTGTCCGCTCTGCAATCTGAATACGGGCCGCATTATTACGCGCGACGCGACCTGCGCATTCCCAATGACATCAAAGAGGCGGCCATTGCCCGCGCTGCCAGCTCAGAAACAACCGCCCTGGGACCATACAAAGTTCTGCGCAAAGAAAACCTTGACGGCATCAAGTTCTTTCTTGATGCGCCTATCAAAGACAAGGGTGCAGAAGCCTGGGTTTTATTGCGCTCCTCTGGCACTGAGCCGTTGATGCGCATTTATGTGGAAGCTTCGTCTCCCGCGCTGGTGCAGCAGATTCTGGAAGAAGCTGTTGCCTTTGTCGACAATAAGGTGCCGGCAACAACGCATTAATCCATAACACTTACGGTCTGCAACTCTTGATTAGCAGTTTCTGCATGACAGGTCGCGCTCTGTTTGCTTAAATGAGCGCATGCATTTTCTGCGCATTGCCTTCTGCCTGCTGCTTGCCGCCTGCGCGTTGCCTGTTCACGCTTTGCAGGCGCAGTCGTCCGCTCCTGCTGTGCTTCAGATTTATCGTGATCGCATTAAGCCATCCAAAATGGCGGAGTACACGCGCATTGAAGATGAAGCGGCTGAAGCCTGCGCCAAGGCCAGCGTCTGGCCCTATTTGACGATTCAATCCATGACCGGCCCGCAGGAAGTCTGGTTTATCTCCGGCTTTGATTCCTACACCGCCATGGAGCAAAGCGCCAGGCCTTTTGCCCGCAATGCCACGCTGAATGCTGAGCTGTCCCGCCTTCAGGAGGCAAAAGCAAATCTGGTGGAAGACCCGCGCGCGGTTTTCGCGCAGCTGCGCGAAGATCTCAGCAGCAATACCGGCTTGGTCCCCCCAGGCACGCGCCTTTTTACTGTCACCATGGTCACCGTTCATCCAGGTCATGAACGCGAATATGAAGAGATACACCGCGCGCTCAAGATTTCCCGGCAAAGAGCCGGTGTGCAGGACGATCGAATTGTGTATCAGATCGTCTCCGGCATGCCGCGCAATATCTATCTGATCTTTTCCGCGCATCGTTCATTGCAGAACGCCGGTGTTGCTCTTGATCCGCCCGTAGACGATTACTCGACTGACGTCGATGATTCCACGCGCAGCCGGCTGGATGAAAATGTGCGCCAATCCGTCCAGAGCTCTGAAACATGGCTATTTTCGGTAAGTCCTGCGATGAGCAATCCGGAAGGAGAGTGGATTGTTGATGATCCTGAATTTTGGAAATCTTCTCCTCCGTTGCAGCGCCAGTCGCCTAAAAAGCCCGCGGATATCATGCCGCATTAAGCCTTTTCTTTGCATTAAATTCGCCTGAATCTAATACAAAACTCCTTGCAACCTGCCAGCTCTCTTTGTCACCCAATTTAGAGGATGGCTGACCCCAGAGAGCTTCATTCCAAAAGACCGGGAAGGGCTGCGCGAATTCTGGCGTGGATTTTTCTCAGCACAACCATTGCATTGGGCGTGGCGCTGGCTTGGACCTGGATCTTCGTTTCCAAACTGGCTCTCAAGCCGCTGCCTGATCCTCCCCTGCCGGCCAAGATGCAGGTCGCATCCGGCCCCGCATCACCACTGCAATTGCAATATCAGCTCAACATGCCCGGACGCGGAGAGATTTTTCCTGCATTCATCGGTTCCCAGGCTGCTGACTATTGGCCTGTTGCCATCTTGAGTATTACCAACACTTCCAACAAGGCAGTGCTGCAAATTATCTCGGCGCAGGTTCGCGGATGGAGTAATGAATTGCGGCAAACTGCCGTGATCGGCCCGCATGAAGTTCGCACTTTTAATCTCGATCCTGACCTCCTCAATACCGCGTACGAAAATGGCGAGATCCATCCTGCCACGCTGGTGGTTGAAGTTGAAGATCCGGCAACTGGACACACATTCGCACAGCAGCGTCCTGTAATTATCCATAGCGCGTCTGATTTGTTCTGGGGCAAAAAATTTGCCAATGCGCAGTTGATTGCCCGCTGGGTTACTCCGCACGATGACAAGATTCTGCAGCTCATCTCGCGTGCGGAGCGCTTGGTGCCCGGCGGCCGCCTGCGCGGCTACAATCCTGTACCGGGCATCAACATGGAACAGCAGGTGCGTGCGCAGGCAATGGCAGTCTTCCAGGCGATGCGGCGCTCAGGCATCAGCTACGTCAGCAGCATTTATACGTTTGGTAATTATCCGGATGAGACGCAGCGAATACGTCTGCCGCGCGAAACACTTGAGCTGAGCAATGCCAACTGTATTGACGTGAGCGTAGCCTACGCTTCTGCGCTGGAAAATATCGGCATGAAGCCGGTCGTCGTGATTGTCCCCGGCCATGCATTCACCGGAGTCCGTCTGGGGCCAAACTCGCAGGATATTCTCTATCTTGATCTAACGGTGCTTCCGAAAGGGACTTTTGCCTCAGCTGTAGCGCGTGCTCAGGCCTGGCTCAAGAAGATTCCACCCAATGAAGTTCTTACGGTGGATATTGGGGCAGCAAGGTCGCTGGGCATTTATCCTATGCCTGTACCTGAAGTTGAAAAACAAACAACTGCTGCTGCCTCGGGACAATGAACAATTCCACAGACGTAATCATTATCGGTGCGGGAATTGCCGGCCTCTCCGCCGCCCGTCGCCTGACTGAAGCTGGAATGCACGTCACCTTGCTTGAAGCGCGCGACCGCCTGGGCGGGCGAATTTATACCCAACACTCAGGCCAGCTTGCAGTGGATGTGGGAGCGGAGTTTGTTCATGGCCGTCCGGAAGAAACTCTGAGTTTGGCTGCGGAAGGCGGCGTGCCTATTGTCCCGGTGAAGGGCAATTATTGCCGCAAGGCAAATGGCGCATGGGCCAATGCCGGACATCTCATGGCAAAGGTAACTCAACTTTTTGAGAAGATGCCGGCCAAAGAACCAGACCAATCTTTCCGCTATTATCTTGACCACTCTGGAGCCGATGAAGAAGTAAAGCAGCAGGCGCTCCGCTATGTGGAAGGCTTCCATGCTGCCAATCCTTCCTTGATCAGCGTGCAGTCCCTGGTGCGCGATAGTCATGCCGAAGAAGCAATCGACGGTGATCATCAATATCTAATGGGTAATGGCTATGATTTGCTGGTCCAGGCCGTAACAGACCGCATCGAGCGTGATCGTTGCAAGATCTATACCAACACAGTCGTGAATGAAATTCGCTGGGAAAAAGGACAGGTAACAGTCCGCTCGTCCACAGCTGAATTCACTGCGCCACGCACTATCATTACTCTTCCACTGGGCGTACTTAAGTCAGATAGTGTTAGCCTCTCTCCACCCTTACCAGAGAAACAGAACGCCATGAGTTTTCTGGAGATGGGGCCGGTCATTCGTGTGTGCCTGTGTTTTTTGACTAGATTCTGGGAGCGAAGACCAGGGATGGAGGATCTTAGCTTCCTGTTCACCGATGATCCACAATTTCCAACCTGGTGGGCAAATAATCCTCTACCCGTTCCAGTCCTTACCGCATGGGCGGCAGGCCGCTACGGCGCAGCTCTCTCAGGTCTGAAGAAAGAGGAGATGATTCATCGCGCAATACAGTCTCTGGCGCACATTATGGAGCTCAGCGAAAGTGAAATTCGCAGCCAGATGGTCGATGCCTTTACCCACGACTGGCAGACCGATCCATTTTCACGCGGCGCTTACAGTTATGCAGCCGTGGGCGGAATTGACGCAGCCAAAGCGCTGGCAAAGCCCGTAGAAGAAACTTTGTATTTCGCAGGAGAGGCCACAAATTCTGATGGCTACAACGGCACTGTTCATGGCGCGATTGCCACAGGGTTACGTGCCGCACAAGAAATCCTTCAGTCGCTATAAGGCGCCAATTCAACTGAAATTTGTTCTAGATCCAGCTGCCCCAGCGTGACGCCCGGAAAATAGCGGAGCGTGATGGAACCCAGGAGGGAATTCTGCGGAAACGCGACACAGCTTCCAGCGTGCGGGCGCGCTGATGACGATCAAAGGCACGCACGTACTGGCGGATAATCTGGGGCATGGTCATGCGGAGCGCGGCAGAGAAATTCTGCTCGGCCATGTCATGCTGCTCCTGTTCGTTGCGCAGGAGATCAAGCATGTTCTGCGCCAGCGCTGCCTTGTCTCCCACCGGATAAAACTTGATGGCTAGGCCGCCACTGTCGCCCATTTCGCGAAAATCAGGAATGTCAGAGCAGATAATAGGAACGCCGTATGCAGCAGCCAGGTTCGCCACACCACTGGCGCCTGTGGCAGAGGTGTAAGGCATCACCATGAAGGAAGAAGTGCCAAACATCTCTGAAATGTCATGCTCTTCTACATAGCCCTTGAATTCGATATTAGGATGGCTGCCATAACGCGCGATGAGCCCTTCAATATAGCCGGGCGAATTGCCATTGTTCGCTCCGGCAATCACCAGCTTTGCACGGGGAAATGCGGGAGCTACCCGCTCTTCAAAAGCTTCGATCAGCATCTCGCAGCGTTTATATGTTCCCCATTTTCCAAAGGCCAGAATGCGATGTTCAGGATTGCCACGCCGTGAAAAATCAGGATACTCCGGCCGCGCAGACAGGATTCCATGCGCGCGATAGTGGATATGCTCGCCGCGATATTTTTCCGTCAGCGTCCGTCTGTACGCCGGCAAAAGCACAGAGACTGAGTTGGCCATCAGCAGCATGCGCGTGGCAATATTTCCGGCAACGCGGAAGAGTGCTTTGTTGCGCACGCCAGCGTCGTCCAGATCAATGTGGTCCATCAAATGGTGCAGCGTCACATGGGTGTAATAGCCGGCCATGCGTGTCATCGCAGGCAATGTCAGCCCGGAAAACGCAGCCAGCGGATTTTCCTTGTTGCCAAAGCTGGAAAAAACAAGGTTGAACCACACCACGTCTGGCTTGCAATCATGGATGGCCTTGAGCAGCCGCGCATGGTTGCTAAGGCGGTTTTCCTTCCAGCAGCGATTTACCTCAAACTCGGGTAGCTCTGGCTCCATGCCTCCGTATTCATCAGCAAGAATGGTGAGGCTGATCAGTGGATCTGCCTGCAACTCCCTGGCCACGTGGAACCCGTATTCGTTGAGCACTGCCTTGCTCGGAGGAAAACCGCTGACAAAACAAATCTTCATTTAGGCCCTAAAAGCGTACTGAATTAAAAGATTGAAATCTGGACAACCGGACGGAATGACGAAGTGCTGCCCGCCGCGCCGGTAAAGCTGTAAAACGTTTGCTGCTGCAAGCCTATCGAGAATTTAAGCGGATAGTCGACGTTCACTGGTCCGTTTAAATCATTCACGCTGCGGCGGATGGGCTTCATATAAGAGATGAGGAATCCGCTCTGCACGTTGTCATACAAATGGAACCCTTCTCCACGCGATAAATCGAATGAGCCATCCACTGACCAGCGATCATTCGGCTTGTATTCAATCCGCACGCCGGGAACGAGCACCTGCGCCGTGGCAAAATCCAAATCCTGTACGCGCCACGAACGGATGACTTTTCCCAGTCCGGTAACGGACAGCGTGTTGCCGAATTTATGTTCGTAACCCAGCCACGTTGATGTCGTAAAGAATTCGCGGACAAGCGGATGGAACTGAAGATCGCGCACGGAGTAACCGGTCACCAGGAAATTGCTTCCCCATGGGCGGCCAACTTCAAACTCCAGCGTCGCACCCAGATCGCGCGAGCTCAGGTCCTGCAACTGAAACGGCCCGGATTCATGAACGGCGCTTCCGCGTACTGTAAGCCAGTTAAAAAACGGTGAAGTATTCATGTACAAGTACTGGCGGAAGAGCTCCTGGTTCATCTGCACGGGCGAAAGCGTATCGCGCCGCACCGTGAACTCCAATCCTGGATTGAAGATAATGTGTGAGTTGCCCAGCCGCAGCACTGGCGTTGTGCCGACATTGAAGACCGTGTCATACGTATCCCGACGGACAATCAACGTCTCACTGGGAATGGAGATTGTGCCGCGATAATTGCGCACACCCACATAGCCATTGATTGGCGAGAAGTGGTCCATGTTATAGCGGAACGTACTGCCAATGTCGGTCTCCTGCGAGGAACGTGGCGGCACTGGCGCGCCAAAAAACTTATTGTCCATCACATAGAGAGTGGAATCTTCAAAAATGGCGCCCGTCGCGATATCGCTTTGAACATTCAATTTTTGCTCAAACGGTAACGGCGTGCCTTCTTCCCCCGCTACCTGCAGCAAGCCACGTTCTGCCGTAGGATCATCTGCTGCCAGTTGATTCGCACGCGCAAAGGCCGTGACCGCATGATCATTGTCATGCCGTTGCGAGTAAATATTGGCCCAGGCAAGCTGGTAATCGTAGTTCTGTTCGTAATCTGGCGAATTACCCAGTGCAGCGAGCTCTCGCTCCGCCTTGCGATCATATCCCTGCGCTATATAGGTGTTTGCCAGGCCAATGGCAATAGTATCGTCTGACGCGCCAAGATCTTTGGCTTTTACGAAATAACGCTCTGCCAGATCAAAGTCGTGGGCCGCCAGGAAGATATTGGCGGCTTCAATGAGATTGTCAGCCGTGATGGGTGAAGCTTCACCAATGCGTGACTCGGCAAATGCCAGTGCAACTTCCTGTTTGGCATCAGTGAACTTACCTTCATGGACAAACAGCTTGGCAAATTCGATGCGAACATCCACTCGATCTGCATCCGGTGCGTCCAGGGCGCGGGTAAAGCGCTCCAGCGCGGCAGCACGATCACCCAGAGTCAGAAGGGCATCTCCGGTGGCCAGCAAAATCGCTGACTGGTCGACTGCTTCCCGCTCGGCGAGCTGAATGTATTTGAATGTCTCCGTACGACGCCCCATCTGCGCGTACGCTGAAGCCATGTTTGCATAGATGAGCGGATCATCTGGTGAGAGATTCAGCGCGACCTCAAGTTCGCCGACTGACTGCGCATAGTGGCGTGCGTGATAGAGCGCGTCAGCCAAAGCCAGATGCAGCTTCAGATCGTCTGGTGTGTACTTGAGCGCAACACGATACTCGGTAACCGCTTTATCCAGAATGCGCATCTGGCGGTATGCCGTGGCGCGTGCCATATGCGTTGCGCCCATTTCACCCAGGACTTTTTCTGCCTTATTGGTTTCGTCCAGCGCTTCACGTGAGCGATGCAATTGCAGATAGGAATAAGCCAGTCCCAGGCGGGCCACGCCATTGTCTGGATTCATTTTCAACGCGGGCTCAAAATCGTGGATCGCTTCCTGCGCGTCCTGCATGTCATTGCGGACATACCCGCGGCTTACCAGGGCCTCTGACATTTTGGGATCTTTTTGCAGCGCACGCGTAAAGTCATCGATTGCCTGCTGCAGCAATTGATTCTGCCGGTGCACATGACCAGCCAGCAATGGGAAGTTTGGCTCCTTCGGGAGCACGCTTTCATAGCGGCTTACCAGCGTTAGAACTTCGTCATAACGACCAAGGTTGTAATAGTCATAACCCAGATAAACGGCCGCATCACGATCATGCGGCAGCTTTACAACTGCCTGCTCACCCAGGCGGGCTGACTCCGCGTATTTGCCCTTCAGGAACAAATAGCGCTCGGTCTCGCGCATTACACGCGGATCGTTCTTCATGGTGCCAGTGGCCTTGGCAATCCACTCCCCGGCTAGATCAACCTTGCCGGCATCAATAGCGGCGTTTGAACCGCTGGCTATGATCTGCGAGTTTGTCGGCGCCAGCTTGTTAGCTTTCTCATAGCTGGCCTGCGCTTTGGCATATTCTTTGGTGGACGTATATAGATCGCCCAACGCTACGTACGGAACGTAGTCTTCCGGATAGGCTGCTGCCATGCGGGTAAAGTAGATCTCAGCAGCTTTATTGTCGCCTTCATCGCGCGACAAATATCCCATAGCCTCCAGCGCATAACGGTTCTTTTCATCCCGCTTGAGCAGCACGGCGTACATGCGCTTGGCTTCATCTCTGCGTCCGGCTTTCCAGAGCAGGCTGCCGTACTGCAGCGTAACGTTGTCATTTTCAGGATCAAGCTGCAGCGCCTGCTTCAAGTCCGCTTCTGCGCCGGCAACATCGTTACTCAGACCCTTGATAGCTGCGCGCAACCGCAGATACTCAACTTGCTCTGGGCCTTGCACCTGGATTTTGGCCAGCTCTTGCTGCGCTATGGCCAGCTGCTGCTGGATCGCTGCATCGTCATCAAGGTTGCGGTAGGTATCAATCAGGTTCAACCGCAATTGCGTTGGATAGAGGACGCCTTCCGCTGGACCTTCCGGCATCGCGGCCAGAGCTGCCAGGTAGTCACGCACTGCGTCAGTATCGCGGCGTTCGATCTTTGCCAGATCAGCGCGGATGGCAAATAAGCGATAGTAGTTAGGATCAATCTGCTGAGCCCGCGTCAGGTATGTGCGTGTCTTATCCAGATCGCCGACGCGCAATTCAGCCTGCGCTGCAGCCAATTGCACATTGGCTGATTTCGGCGCCATGGAAGCTGCCTTCTCATACGTATCCGCCGACTCTTTTTTCATGCCGGCAAGCTCATAGGTATAGCCGAGTTCGGACATCACGTCAGCATTCTTGACCGGTGCTTTTTTCAGAATGTCGATGGCCGCTTTGTAATCATGAGCTTCGCGATAGAACTGGGCCACAGCTCGGAAGATTTCAGTGTTCTTGGGGCTGCGCTTCATCGCTTTGTCTAGAAGCTGCTTGGCCTTTTCTGTCTGCTTCTGCTTCATGTAAGTAATAGCCAGAAGCAATTCAGCATGAGAAGAGGGTTGAATGCCTTCTGAACGCTCCAACAGGCTTTCGGCACGCGGATAATCACCCGATTGCATGAACAACTCGCCTGCCATGGCTAAATCCACTGGGCGGCGGGGATTGGCTGCGATCACCTGAAGTAGCAGCTTCTTGGCTTCATCGGCTTTGCCCATGCGAATGTAAGTCTGGGCCATGCCAGAGAGCCCTTCCACGGAGTTTGGAGCGCGCTTCAGACCTTCCTGATAAGCATCCAGCGAAACCTGTGACTTGCCCGCCAGACGTGCCGTATAGCCAAGCAGGAACCAGTTACACGCATCATTGGGTGCGGCCTGAGTCAGATGTTCCGCATAACCCACAGCAGCAGAAGGGTTTCCATTCTTTAGAGCGGTTTCAGCAGCGCGGGCATAACGACCGGCTTCAATGCTTCCACCCCATCCGCTGCCGGATACGCCGCAAGGCGCTCCCGAAGCGCCGCCCGAAGCAGCAGCCTTGTTTCCAGGTTGCGCACTCTGCTTTTTACCGTTGTTTTGCTTGGTCTGAGACTTCTGGTTCTGGGCTTGCGGCTTCTCATTGAGATCAAACGTCTGCGCCCAGCCGGTCGCGGCTAGAAACAGGGAGCAGAAAAGCGCAAGACTTAAAAAGTTTTTCTTCACGGGACCACCGTTGTCACAGTCGCAGCAAGAACACGTGGACCAGGTTCCACGACGCTTACTTGGATTTAGCGAGAGCAACAGACCGCATTTGGCGGCAGCAGCTCTGTTCTCATGTCTGTTTCAAGATGCCGTTTTTGGCCGAAGGGATTTCTATGTCTCTGAAACTTCATAAAAGTGGCGCCAGAAGTGAGAATCTGGGTGCCACTTAGCAAACCCTACAGGCACTTTTGGAATCGAAGTCTCTGCTGGAGCAGAACTGCTGCTCCGCTAACGGCATCCCATTAAATGCTGACTCGCTGATCCAGATTTCTCACGATCGTTGCAGCTGTATTCACGGAGGTTTTCATGAGTTCCCCATCCATCGCTGCGGGCAGGCAGGTTTCTTTGCCCAACCGCGCGATCCCATTGACTTGGGTGTTGTTGCTGGCGCTGCTGGTCCACGGTCCACTGCTCCTGATGCAGATTACCAATGACTCGTATGACGCGGCCTTCCATAAGTTCTTTGCAGCGCACTACGCAGCACACTGGTTCAATCCCTGGAACGAAAAGTGGTTTACAGGTTTTTCCCAGACCACGTATCCCCCTATGGAACAGCAATGGATGGCGCTCTTCTCACACTTGATGAGCCTGAACATGGCCTACATCCTGGTTCAGCTCGTCGCGATCATGCTGCTTCCCATTGGCATGTATAAATACGCACGAATCTGGGTGGGAGAGCGGGCAGCCAGTTACGCCGCTATAGGATGTGTGCTGATAGGCTCGCTAAGTTCGTTGGTCTATGTGGACGGCCAGCTATCCACCACATGGGCCGCGCCTTTATATCTGATGGCGTTGGCCTATTTTTATGAATGGGCGCGCGAAGCCCGATTTATGGCCCTGGTGAAGGCTTTGGCGCTTACATTGGCTGCCGCCTCGGCCCACCATGTGACACTGTTGTTTGCCAGTGTGATTTTTGCAATTCCTGTGCTCGCTGTGGCAATTATTGATCGTAAGCGTGAGGGCGCGGATTCCACGGTCGGCGGCGTTGTTACTCGCGCCGCAGTATATGCAGGCTTGTCACTGGTAGGCGTAATCATCGTTCTCTTGCCGTACTGGCTGGCATTGAAAGCCAATCCAATCAAGCAGATGCCAATTCCCCACGGCAGCCGTGAAAACTTCTTTTCCCAGGGCTGGCTCGCGATGAATTACATCGGTGTGCCTTGGGGCGCCATGCTTCTGGCGGTACCGTTCATTTTCTACAAAGGATTAAAAGAATCCCGGCTCCGTCCTCTCTTCTTCGGTTTCTGGTTCACCATGATCTTTGGCCTTGGCGGCACTACTCCAATGCCCAAACTAATTCTGGGAACCATGGCTGGAGTCGTAAACGCCGTTACCGGCGCGAATGTTCACAATCCATTTGAGATTCTCACCTTCGAACGCTTCAGTTTCTGGGCAAACCTGATGGCGCTGCCCATTGTTGGCTTACTCGCCGTTACCTTGATTGACCGCTACGGCCGCAAAGCCGTCGTCGTTTTGGGAGCATTGGCAACTTACACTGTGGCAATGGCTGTTTCCTGGCCTGTATATCACACAATTCACGATGCTCCGTTCAGCACTGCTGAAGTCGTCTCATTCCTGAATCGTGACGGCCACGATAAGTTTCGTTATCTTACGCTCGGCTTCGGCAACAAGATGTCTGATGTTGGCATTTATGCCAACGCCAGCAGCGTGGACGGCGAATACAACTCTGCCCGTTTGCTGCCTGAAATGACGCAGTACGGTTCAGCGCAGCTTACCAACTCAAAATATTACGGAACAAACGGTATCGAGTCGCTTCGCGCTGTGCTGAAACACGCGGAGCAATATGGACTGAAATATATCTTTGTCCGCGATCCGTATTACGAGCCGCTGATTGCTTTTGCCGGCTGGCGCAAAACAGAGGTTTATGATCGCGGCAATGTGAGCCTTTGGGTGAAAGACGGCATTCCACCCGCGCATAAAACTCCTTATGGAACTCCTCCGACTGCTATGGAAGGGATTATGTGGGGTACATTCCCCATCGGCAGCAGCATTCTTGCGTTGTTTCTGATGCTGATGTTCCCGGACAAGCAGCAAAAGCTCGATCGCACCATAGAGTTCCCGCTGGCTGCGAGTGACGAACCTGTATTGAGGGAGGCACGGTAATGGGCCGCTTACTTACAATTATCTTTGCTGTTCTTACCATAGGCCTGATTGCTGTTGGCACCATTCATGGAAGCAGCACGGCTCCAGCGTCAACGCCGGAAGGCGCGGTGCAATCGATGTTTGACAATGTGAAAGGCCATAATTGGACCGGAGCATATTCTTACGTGGCGCCTTCCAGCAATGTAAGCCAGGAAAACTTTATCCGTGACCTCGCTGGCCGCAATGGCAGCCTGCGCACTTATTCGCAGCTTGATTCTGCCAATACCCGCGTGCTGCACGAGTCAGACAGCGAAGCCACAGTCCGCACCGAGCTTAAATACGCCACCGCTGTTGGCGCGAGCTACGATACACGCGATTTGAAAGTAGTCAAGGATGACGGCGCATGGAAGGTGCAGTGGCCGGCGGAAAAAGAAGTGAACGTGCCGCCACAGGTGATTCCCGTGAACTACCTCCGCTGGGACATTGTGTGGCGCGGCACAAGCGACGACTGGGGCGCTCAGAACGTAGAGAACCCAAATTGCCGCATCCTCTCCATGAATGCCGTCGAACGCGACGGCAGCCTGATCATCATGGGCGAAGTGGAAAATGAAGATACCGTCCCGGCATTTATTACCGTGGGCGCGGTGCTTTCAAATAACAGCGGCCAGGACATCGCCGAAGAAAGCAGCTTCGACAAAATCTCTCACGTGCTGCTGCCCAAGGAAGTTTCTCCTTATCGCATCGATTTTCCGGGGATCAAGAAAACTGACGTAAAGTCTGTCCGCATGACCCACAACTGGATGCTTGTGCCCGCTTCAGCCGATCCTGTCATCGGTGTTCTGCACCAGCGCATTGAAAAAGACCAGACGGGGCGCACTGTGCTGCGCGGCGAACTGTTCAATGAAAGCGGCACGGTCGTGAATATCCCGCACGTACTGGCCACTTTCTATGACAACTCAGGAAAAGTCATCTGGGTCTCTGACGCATACTCAGACCATGCGTTGCAGCCGCAAACGCCGCAGCCTTTTACCGTCAGCCTGCGTGACGATCTTGCAGCGAACGTGCATACGTACCGCGTAACCGTAAACCACTACAGCCTGAATGAGAATTTGTAATGCGTAAAATCATATTTGTCAGTCTGGTGATTGCTGTCTGCTGGTTTGCCGCCGATTGCGCGCATGCCGCGGAGCTGAACATACCAAAAGACGCCGTGGCGGGACAGCCCTTGACCATCAATGGCAGCGGCACTCTGTATTTAATCGGCCCCGGGCAGGTAATCAAGCGCGAGTTCAAATCCGGCAGCGTGGAGATCAAAGGTGAAGAGCTGCGCAGCGCCGGCCGCTGGATTGCCGCTGTTCACGGCGATGGAAACCAGTCTCAGGTCTTCTGGGTAAAGGCTGGCAAGCCTGAAAATTTGAATTTTCTTGCGCGCCCGTCTCGCGTACCCGTGGCCAAACCCAATGTGATCAGTGGCGTGACCTTTGTTTTTGATAAATACCAGAACATGGTCGTTGATCCGATTCCAGTGAACTTCAATCTCTCTGTCGGCGGCTCCAGCAATTCAAAAAATGTAACCAGTCGCGATGGCATTGCCTGGACCAACAGCAACTCGGCGCCGAAAGCAGGCGCTGCGCAGTTTGTAGCGTCAGTTGGAGATACGCAGGTTCATCGCGTGGTGCAGCAGGTCGCGTCTGATCCATGCAATCTCCGCATGCACATCAGCGGTCGTACTGGGAACCGGATTATCGTGGAGACTGATCCCATCCGCGATTGCAGCGGCAATCCAGTCCCTGATGGCACGATTGTGACTTTCATCCAGACTGACAACACCGGCAAGAGCACAGTGGATGCGCGCATTAAGAAAGACACCGCGCGCGCCGAGCTCCCGGCTGCGGACAATGGCACCATCACTGTGGCTGCCGGCGTGGTTCTGGGTAATGAGCTGCACGTGGGAGGCAAATAATGAAACTCGCACGCATGTTGGTTCTTACGGCAGGAGTTCTGTTAGCAATTTCAGGCGCTGTACCGCTGATGAAGCGCCTATTGGCTGATACCAAGCCGGCTGTCCAACTCAACGTGAAGAATGCCCAGCCGCGTGAGGTGGAAGACGTAACGCAGAACTCCGTTCTCCGCGATTACACACTGGCATGGCAGGCGATTGGCACGTCATTGGCGAACAACACCCTGCAACCTCTGAACGAAAACTTCTCCGGCTTTGCCCTGGATAAATTGACGCAGCGAGTGAAAGATCAGAAACAGCAAGGCATCACGACGAAGATCATCGATCGCGGACATAACGTGGAGGCCATTTTCTATTCTCCCGATGGCTCCGCGATTGAACTCAAAGATACCGCCAGTATTGAAACGCAGGTGCTGGATGGAGGAACGGTCATCCACTCTGATCAGGCACAGATTCACTATTATGCGATCATGACTGGCGCTGAGGACCGCTGGAAGGTACGCGTGCTTGAGAGCGCGCAGCAGTAAAAGGAACCATGGCTCTATCTTAATGTGGTATATTTTCGCGGGCCTTTCTAAATTTCATGAGCCAAGTTCCCAGCATCCGGTCCAGCCAGTCTGCAGAACTGCCTCTTCTAAAACAAATGGTGGGAAGCACGCCCGCTTCCATTGCCATACTGGACCGCGACCTGCGTTATATCGCCGTTTCTGATCGCTGGAAGGCGAGCTACAACATACAGGACGATATTGCCGGCCGCTCACACCTTGAAATCTTTCCTGACTCGTCAGAAGACTGGAAGCAGATTTACAGCCGGAGCCTTGCCGGTGAATCCGCTCGTCGTGACCATGACGTAATCGTTCACTCCAACGGCAGCAGGCAGCATCTGCGCTGGGAGATACAGCCATGGCGGGAGAGCGCGGGCGTAGTTGGCGGCATTATTCTATTTCGCGAAGACATTACGGAACGCGTGATTGCGGAACAGAATTTCAGGCGTGAAACGGAAGTGCTGGATGCCATCATCAAGTCCACCAGTTCGCTTGCGGCAAACTTGAATCTGGAAAAGATTGTCCAGGAAGTGACGGAGGCCGCCACGCAGCTTTCCGGCGCGCAATTTGGCGCCTTCTTCTATAACGTGATTGACGATAAAGGCGAATCGTATACGCTTTACACGATTGCCGGCGTACCGCGCGAGCATTTCTCCAAATTCCCCATGCCGCGCAATACCGCGGTGTTTGAGCCAACATTTCGCGGTATGGGCACCGTGCGCAGCGGAAACATCATGAAAGATCCGCGCTATGGAAAGAATGATCCGCACTTTGGCATGCCCAAAGGCCATCTGCCCGTGTGCAGCTATCTGGCCGTCCCGGTGATTTCACGCTCAGGCGAGGTTTTTGGCGGACTTTTCTTCGGGCATTCTGAGCCCGACCAGTTTACTGAAACTTCAGAACGGCTGGTGGAAGCTATCGCCAGGCAGGCCGGCATTGCTATTGAAAACTCGCGCCTTTTTGAATCTGAGCACCGGGCCCGCGCCCGCGCGGAAAAAACTACCCACGAAATCAGCAGAGCGGAAGAGCGCCTGAAGCTGATTACTACTTCCGTTGATGTTGGCACCTGGTATTGCGACCTGCCTTTTGACAAGCTGCAATGGAGCCCGAAAACGAAAGAACATTTCTGGCTCCCTGAAAACGCAGAGGTAACCATACATACATTCTATGAGCGGATACATCCAGAGGACCGCGAGCGAACGAGCAAGGCAATTGATGAATCTATTGCCACGCATAGCACATACGATATCGACTATCGCACAATCTCCAGTCAGGGAGAGATCAAGTGGATCAGGGCCATTGGCCGCGGCTTTTATGATGAACATGGGAATCCCACCCGCTTTGATGGCATAACGGTGGACCAGACCGCGCGCAAAGCGGCAGAAGAAGTGCTGCGGCGCACAGAGCGCCTTGCCACTGCGGGCCGGTTGGCGGCAACAGTGGCGCACGAGGTGAACAACCCGCTGGAATCTGTGACCAACCTCATATTCATCTGCCAGAATGAGCCGGACTTGAATGACAATCTGCGCCGATATCTGAAAATGGCCGATGAAGAGCTGAGCCGTGTGGCCCATATTGTGCGGCAGACGCTCGGTTTTTATCGCGATGACAGCGCACCGCAGGTTACGGACCTTTCTGTGCTGGCTTCTGACCTCATCCAGTTTTATCGGCGCCGGTTCCAGTCCAAGCAGGTCGAACTGCTTTCTCATCTGGAACCGAATGTGGTTGCGACAGTGGTGGCAGGAGAAATTCGGCAGGTGATTGCGAACCTGTTGACGAATGCTTTGGATGCCAGTTCCATTGGAGGCAAGGTAAGCATTTCAGTCAAAAAACAAGGCGATCACGCAGGCATTGAAGTGAAAGACTCAGGGCACGGAATTTCTGAGGACAATCGCAAAAAACTTTTTGAGCCGTTCTTTACCACAAAGCATGAAGTTGGCACCGGCCTGGGATTATGGGTCTCAAAGAGCATTGTTGAGAAGCATAAAGGAACCATTCAGGTGGAAAGCTCCACCAAGCCATCAACACAGGGCACGGCTTTCAAAATTGAGCTGCCTCAGATAGATGTTTCTAATCCCTGAATATCGGTGGCGCGTCACCCGCCTCAAACGACTCTGACTCATCGGCTGCCATGGGAACACCTTGCATCAGGCGCAGGCAGCGGTTCCAGCGCAGGATCGCATCGTCATTTCCCTGTGGGCGAATTTTTTCTGCCTCTTCAAAACAGTGCATGGCATTCTCAAAGCTGGCCATCAGGGAATGCGCAGTGTGGCCGAGCCTCATCTGCGCCTTAGCGCGCCGTTCGTAAAGAATCCCCTGATAGTAAGACCGCTCGTAAGCGCTGGAAAGCTTTTCAAAACACTGTTGCGCCTCGCGAAAACCATCAGAGAGAGCTCCCTTAAACTGATCTGTAATTGCCAGTCCAAGCTGGCGCAGTGCCATCTGATTTTCCGGATCGATCGCGAGGATGTCACGGCAGATTGACTCTGCCTCTTCTGCCTGGTTCAGGTAGCGATAGTGGTGTACTTTCGCCAACGCCTCTGGAATGCCATTGCGAGAAATGGTCTTAAGTTGACGCTCCATATTTTTTACCGCCGTATTTATTCTAATCCGCTGCACCGCGTATCTTGCGGACCAGTTTCAGGATCGGATCGTAAAACTCGTCTACAACGCGCTCTTTCAGGGGGATGATCGCGTTATCCGTGATCTTGATTTCCTCCGGACAAACCTCGGTGCAGCATTTTGTGATGTTGCAGTAGCCGATCCCCAGCTCATTCTTGAGCAGCTTGGCGCGAGAACCAGTGTCGAGCGGGTGCATCTCCAGCGAAGCAACGCGCACAAAAAAGCGCGGGCCGCCAAACTCTTCTTTCTTATGATGATCACGGACAACGTGGCAGACATTCTGGCACAGGAAGCACTCAATACATTTGCGGAACTCCTGCACGCGGTCCATATCTTCCTGATACATCTTCCAGTCAGTATTTTTCTTGGGCGTGAACGGAGGAATTTTTCTGTTGACGCGATAATTCCATGAAACATCCGTGACCAAGTCTTTGATGACGGGAAATGATTTCATGGGATAGACGGTGATGGGCTTGTCTGTGGGAAGCGCATCCATGCGGGTCTTGCAGGTTAGGCGGGGCTTGCCATTCACTTCCGCAGAGCATGAGCCACATTTGCCCGCCTTGCAGTTCCAGCGGACAGCCATATCAGGCTCCAGGTTGGCCTGGATGTAATGCAAAGCATCCAGCACCACCATGCCCGGAGCAATCGGGACCGTATATTGCTTTGCTCCTCCGGCTTCCTGAGTCCCGCGGAAAACTTCCAGGATCGCGTCCGCCATTCTTCCTCCTTGGTCCGGCTATGGGCTGATGCTATTTTTCGTCGGCTACCAGTTCTCGCAAATCATCAGGCATAGGCTCGACCGGGATCTGCTGCAGTTTCATCCGATCACCATCACGGCTGATTACGTTATGTTGCTTTCCCCATACCTTTTCGTCCAGGTTGGGATAATCAATGCGGCTGTGTGCGCCGCGGCTTTCTTTGCGAGCCAGAGCACATCTAGCTACAGCTTCTGAAACTGTGAGCATTGATTTCAGATCGCGCGAAAGGTGCCAGCCAGGATTGAATAAGCGCGAACCTTCCACACGAACTCGCGCAGAGCGGTCTTTGAGTTTTTCCAGATTGCTCATCGCTTTGTTCATGTCTTCTTCAATCCGGAAAATTCCCACCAGGTTCTGCATGGTCTCCTGCAGGTCGCGATGCACGGAATACGGGTTCTCACCCTGGCTGCGGTCAAACGGCGCCAGCATGTCACGCTCGGCTTCAGCAATCTGACCTTCATCGATCGATGCCGCAGGAGCTTTTCCGGCGTAAGCCGCAGCCGCCAGGCCTGCGCGCCGTCCAAACACCAGAAGGTCTGATAAAGAATTGCCGCCCAGCCGGTTGCCGCCATGCAATCCGGCCGCAGCCTCTCCAGCGGCGAACAAGCCGGGTAATGAGGCTGCTGCCGTCTCTGCTTCAACGCGGATGCCGCCCATCACGTAATGGCACGTTGGTCCCACTTCCATCGGCCCCTTGGTGATATCTACGTCTGCCAGCTCTTTGAACTGGTGATACATGCTGGGTAGCTTCTGCTTCACGTATTCAGCGGGCTTATGAGAAATATCGAGATAGGCTCCGCCGTGCTCGCTGCCCCGGCCCTCGCGGACCTCGGTGTAAATGGAGCGCGCAACAACGTCACGCGTGGAAAGCTCCATGCGCTTGGGATCGTATTTCTCCATAAAGCGCTCCCCATTTTTGTTGCGCAGGATCCCGCCTTCACCGCGAACGGCCTCCGTCACCAGGATTCCCTGCACACCAGGAGGCCAAACCATTCCCGTGGGATGAAACTGGACAAACTCCATATCTAACAGATCGGCGCCGGCGTCATAAGCCAGGGCCATACCGTCTCCGGTGTATTCCCAGGAATTTGAAGTAATGCGGTATGCCTTGCCGATGCCGCCCGTAGCAATTACGACAGCTTTGGCCTTCAGAATTACAAACCGCCCTTGCTCGCGCCAGTAACCGAAGGCCCCAACAATCCTCTTGCCGTCTGCGAGCAGCCGGATGATCGTGCATTCCATGAAAACATCAAAGCCCAGTTGGACGCCGCGATCTTGCAGCGTGCGGATCATTTCCAGACCGGTGCGGTCACCCACGTGGCAAAGGCGCTTGAAAGTATGACCGCCGAAGGCGCGCTGAAGAATGTCGCCGTCAGAAGTCCGATCAAAAAGCGCTCCCCACTGCTCCAGTTCGCGGACGCGTTCAGGCGCTTCCTGCGCGTGCAGTTGGGCCATGCGCCAGTTGTTCAGAAGTTTGCCGCCGCGCATGGTGTCACGGAAGTGGGTTTTCCAGCTATCGGCTTTGTCTACGTTGGCCATGGCTGCGGCAATGCCGCCTTCAGCCATTACTGTGTGCGCTTTGCCCAAAAGTGATTTTGAAACTACCGCAACGCGTGCACCGGCGGCCAAACCCTCAATGGCGGCGCGCAATCCAGCTCCGCCGGCGCCAATGATCAGGACGTCATGTTCATGAGTTTCGTATTTCGTCTGGTTTGTCACAATATTCTTAGGTCCTTGATCATTCCGCTCGCAACCATGCGGACATAAAAATCTGCACATCCAACGGAGATCAAGCTACACCAGGCAAAGAGCATGTGGCGTTCATTCAGGAAGCTGGCTTTTTTCCATGCCCCATGGCGCGTGCGGTTGGCCGCGGTGCAGGAGAAGCAATCCAGCTTGCCGCCGATCAGATGGCGGAGCGAGTGGCAGGAGAGTAGATACGCCGTCAGCAGCACAATGTTGACCAGCAATATCAGCGTCCCAACGCCAATACCGAAGTGGAGCTTCGTATCTGCTCCCGTAAAAAAGAAGGCGCGAATCGCGTCATACCAGAGAAATCCTAGAAAGACGATAGCCGCATAGAGAAAGTAGCGGTGAATATTTTGCAGGATGAAAGGGAACTTTGTTTCGCCGCGATAATTTCTGTGCAGGCTTTCACCCACCGCGCACGCCGGAGGATCCATGAAGAAAGCACGGTAATAAGCTTTGCGGTAGTAGTAGCAAGTCACGCGGAAGCCAAGTGGGAACGCCAGGATCAGCAATGCGGGTGAAAGCGACCACCAATGATGATTCGGATCAATCAGCGGTGAGTAAAACGGCGAGAGATAAGGCCCTGACTCATAGAACTTTCCTTCGAAGGCACGGAGCGTGGCATAGACACCGAATCCTCCGAGCAGGATCCACACGGGCACGGATTCCAACCACCAGGCATCGCGACGCAAGGTACGCCCTGTTGCGGCAGGAACGGCTGAGCTTCTGCTTGCAGCCAAATTTCACCTCCCAACGAGAAATGAAACCCATAAGTGTAGCAAATGGATTGTTTTCCAACATCCCGAGCAAAGCGAATGAACTCTATTGCGACAAAATGGCTTTCCTGGCTGCAATCACGCGAGGAATTCCTTGAAGATCGGCTGTAACCTGAATGTCAGTCCAGCCTGCCAGCAATTGCTTCACTTTTTCCTCTTCGGAGTAGCCAATTTCTGTGACGAACCAACCACCTGAACGCAACGCTGCATGTGCCTCGGGAATGAGCCGGCGATAGATATCCATGCCTTCATGGCCGGAGAATACGGCGATCTTTGGCTCAAATTCTTTAACCTGCTTCTGGACTTTGTCAGCATCAACTTCACCCACATAAGGAGGGTTGGAAACAATGAAATCAAATTTCTCGCTGGCATAAGCTGCAAGCAAGTCAGACTTGCGGAAGAGCACTTTGTTCCCGAGACCGAGACGCGCAGCATTCACGCGGGCAATTTCCAGCGCATCATCAGATATGTCACAGGCATGAAACTCTATATGCGGTAGCTCGCTGGCCAGCGCCAGTGCGATACAGCCGGAGCCGGTGCCAACATCCACCATCCGCAAACGGCCTTCTCCAGCAAAGCGATACTCTTTGACCAATTCAAGCGCAGTCTCTACAACATGCTCGGTTTCGGGCCGCGGAATCAAAACCGCAGGAGAAACCAGCAGATCCAGTCCCCAGAATTCCTGATGTCCGGTGATGTACTGCGTGGGACAGCCTCGCGAGCGCTCACGTATCACTTCGTCAAAACGATATTGCTCGGCTGCGGTGAGTTCACGCTCAGGATGAGCGTAGAGATAGGAACGTTCGCAATCCAGGGCAAACATCAGCAGCAGCTCGGCATTCAGCCGCGGAGAAGGTACGTCGTTCTCGATGAAAACCTGATATGCGGATTCGACTGCCTGCTTGAGCTGCATGGCGGATGAATTTACCGCAAAGGACGCCGAGAACGCAAAGAAGCGAAAAGTGGAGGCCTGATCTAGCGGTCCCTTGCGTCCTTGCGGTGAGAGGGATTACGCCATCACCTCTGCCTGCTGTTTCAATTTCTCTGCCTGGTAGTGCGTCACCAGCGCATCGACTACGGGCTGTAGCTTGCCGTCCATCACGTCAGTGAGCTGGTGCAGTGTAAGACCAATGCGATGATCAGTCATTCGGTTTTGCGGGAAATTGTAGGTACGAATCTTTTCGCTGCGATCGCCGCTGCCCACCTGGGCCTTACGCTCTTTGGCCAGGGCTTGCTGCTGTTTTTCCATCTCCATCTCGTAGAGGCGGGCTCGCAGCACGCGCATGCCTTTTTCACGGTTCTTGATCTGAGACTTTTCGTCCTGGCAGCTGACTACCGTATTGGTCGGCAGGTGCGTGATGCGGACAGCGGAATATGTAGTGTTTACAGATTGCCCGCCGGGACCAGAAGAACAGAAGGTATCGATACGCAGGTCTTTGGCTTCAATCTTAATGTCCACGTCTTCCGCTTCTGGCAATACAGCCACGGTTACCGCCGAGGTATGGACACGGCCTTGCTGCTCAGTTGCCGGCACACGCTGCACTCGATGGACGCCGCTTTCATACTTCATGCGTGAGTACACGCCCTTGCCTTCAATAATGGCAATGACTTCCTTGAGACCGCCAACACCGGATTCTGAAGTCGAAAGAACCTCAACTTTCCAGCGCTGTGTCTCAGCGTAACGGCTGTACATGCGAAACATTTCAGCGGCAAAGAGCGTAGCTTCGTCGCCACCGGTGCCTGCGCGAATTTCCACCACAACGTTTTTCTCGTCGTTCGGATCTTTTGGCACCAGCAAGAGCTTGAGGTCGTTTTCCACCTGCGTCAGCCGCTCTCCCAGACGGGTAAGCTCTTCCTGGGCATAGGTGCGAAGCTCGGGGTCGGTTTCTTCCGCCACCATCGCCTTGCTCTCTTCGATTCCGCGATTCAGGTCTTTGTATTCGCGGTACTTCTCCACGATCTCCGCGACTTCACTGTGGGCCTTGGCAGTTTTTTGATAGCGTGACGAATCGCCGATGACCTCCGGCGAGGATAGCGCTTTGGTCAGCTCTTCATATTTGGTTTCAATTTGATTTAAGCGTTCAAACATGGTGCATTCCTGATTTGGCTGCAGCTATAGCACAGCCCGGTTCCTGTATTGATAATTTTTGAAAGATAGAGACGTGCAAGGGCCGAAACGGTTCGGCCTACAGGAAGAGTCAGCTAATGATGAAGGGACACGACGCGAGAGTTCCCGGCATTCAGCAGCATGCTGGAAAACTCTCGGCACATCGCGATTCGGTTTGGATATTGGTTCAGCATAAAAAACTTGTATTACGCAATTATCAGTTCGCCACCATTTTTCTTTTCCAGCTCCATGGCAAGATCAAGCGCTTTAATGGCGCATTCCACTTGCGCATCCGTCGGCGGTTGCGTGGTGATGCGTTGTAGCCACAAGCCAGGCTTGGTGAGCAGGGCAAAGAATGACTTTCCGTGCTTGGCGGAAAAGCGAATCATTTCATACGCGACCGAGGCAATAAGTGGCAGGAACGCAACACGCAGAGCCAGCTTGCCCCAGAATGACTGCACGGGAAAAGCCGCATAGACAAAAATCGAGAGCAGCATAATCGTCATCAGAAAGCTGGTGCCGCAGCGCGGATGAAAAGTTGAATATTCCTGCGCTTTTGCCACTGACGGCATGCCGTGGTCTTCAAAAGCAAACACGGTTTTATGCTCCGCGCCGTGATAGCGATAGACACGCTTGATATCGCTCCAGAGAGAAATGCCCCAGATAAACAAGAGGAACAGGGCAATACGAATCAGACCGTCAACCAGTGTAAAAGCAAAATTGTTCTGCAGGGCATTCCAATGGTGCTTCAGGCCGGTGGCGGCCGCAAGCGGAACAAATTTATACATGAAGATAAAGAAGCCGATGGAGACAACCATGCTGCCAACCATCGCCCACGAGCTGATCTCCGGTTTCTTCTCGCCTTCTTCCTTGGCAATCTCTTCCAAGCCCACGTTCAGTGAGAACTTTGAAGCCACAAAGCCCAACTTCATGGCCTGTCCCAGCGTGGCCAGTCCGCGGACGAAAGGCCATCCCAGCCATTTGCGTTTTTCTGATGGCCGTTGAAGAGTTTCACAGTGGGTGGTGATTTCGCCGGTGGGTTTGCGGATAGCGATGCCCCAGGCATGTGGGGAGCGCATCATTACACCTTCCATCACGGCTTGTCCGCCGACAAGGGTTTCTTCACCGCTCTCAAGGGCGGGGAGTAACTGTAAAGCTGCAAGAAAACGGAAAAATTGGCGCCAATATCTCATTATGATGTCTATTTAGATGATGAATGTGCACTGAAAGGCTCTAACAAGAAAGAGCTAAAAAGTGCTGTTACAACAGTATTTTAAGGGAAATCCGGGCAAAAGGACAGAACAAACGGCCCGCCACTTCCAAGAGATATGCAGGCATTTTCCGCCACTGCCGACGCCGTAGCCGCCACCACCAAGAAACTGGAAAAAGTGCGTCTGGTAGCCGAATACCTGCGCTCCCAGCCTGTAGACGAAGCAGCCCAGGCGACAGTTTTCTTCTCAGGCAAAGCGTTTCCTGCGTGGGAAGAGCGAACGCTGCAAGTGGGTGGCACTCTACTGTGGAAGGCCGTAGGAGAAATCTCTGGCAAAGGTGACATCGCCTTGACCGCGGCTTATCGTCGCCATGGTGATCTGGGCACTGCCGCACAAGAGGTGCTGGAAGGGGGGGGGCCAGCCAGAAGTTCGCTATCGATTACAGAGGTGGCGACCGTCTTTGACGAAATGGCGCGAACCAATGTCGCGGCGTATCGGCTGAGCTTGCTGGAAAAGCTGCTGCGACGAGCCACGGCGCTTGAGGCCAAATACGTCATCAAGATCATCAGTGGCGATCTTCGTATTGGACTGCGGGAAAGCCTGGTGGAAGAGGCAATCGCCAAAGCTTTTAATGAAAAGCCGGCAGATGTTCAAAAGGCCAACATGCTGTTGGGTGATATCAGCGGCACACTGCGTCTTGCCGCTGAACACAAGCTGGGTAAGGCGCAGATGCGTCTTTTCCATCCCATTGGCTTTATGCTGGCCAGCCCAGCGCAGGACGCAGAAGAAGCCTTGTCTTACTTTGAACGCGCCGCGGTTGAAGATAAATATGACGGAATCCGCGCCCAGGTGCATGTGGGCGGTAAAGATGATTCACGGGTACGCATGTTTTCCCGAACACTTGACGAGATCAACCAGTCATTTCCAGAATTGCCGCCCGCTCTGCGCGCTTTTCCTGAACCGCTGATTCTGGACGGAGAAATTCTGGCATGGAGCAATGATCTGGCTCGGGCTCTTCCATTCTCTGAATTACAGCAGCGACTGGGACGCAAGAATGTTTCTGAGGAGATGATTCGCAGAGTGCCCGTGGTTTATATGGCCTTTGACATCCTGTATGCAGATGGAGAATTGCTTACAGAAAAGCCGCTTGAAGAGCGAAGAAAGATCCTCGAGCAGGCTTTTGCTTCTGTATCCAAAGACGGCTTTGCAATCGAGTACAGCATGGCGGCGGAGAATCTCCAGGGCGCTTTGGTCTTTGAGACGGCAATCTCCGCTCGTATCGGAACGCCGCGCGTCATTCTGGCTCCAACCCTTACGGCCAGCTCTCCAGAACATCTGGAAGAGATTTTTGCTGCGGCACGCGAGCGCGGCAATGAAGGACTGATGATCAAAGACATGGCTTCAGCTTACACGCCCGGCCGTCGCGGCAAGGCATGGCTCAAGCTAAAGAAAGAACTGGCTACGTTAGATGTAGTGGTGACGGCAGTGGAATGGGGCCACGGAAAGCGCAACAAAGTCTTGAGCGACTATACGTTTGCTGTGCGCGAGGGTGAGAAGCTTTTAAATGTGGGCAAGGCATATTCCGGCCTTACCGATGCCGAGATCGCTGAGATGACGCAATGGTTTCTTGAGCACACAGTGGAAGATCAGGGTTATCGCCGCACCGTGGAACCAAAGATTGTGCTGGAAGTGGCCTTCAACAATATGATGCGCTCCAGCCGGCATGAAAGCGGATATGCGCTGCGCTTCCCGCGAATCCTGCGCATTCGTACAGACAAATCGCCGGATGAGATCGATACGCTTGATACTGTGAAGGAAATTTTTGAACGGCAGGGAGCCATGGCTAAATCGGCTAAAAGAGAAGCAACTGGCTAACGGCGAATTTTTAGAGGTTCTTGCGAGCGGGCAACGCCAATAGGAATCACGCAACCGTGGGCGATCTCGCAATCGCCATTTTCAAATTGAATGGTTGTGTGCGTGATATGGAATTTGGCGGTGAGAATATTTTTTACCTGGCGCAGAATGATATCGCTCTCTGAGAGGGTTATATCGTCAATCCGGACGTGGCATGAGAGCGCATGGGTATCTGAACCGATGCTCCAGACATGAACGTCATGGACGTCGCGCACGCCGGCCACGCTGGTCAAACTGTCAGAGATTTTCTCAGCGGAGATTCCACGCGGCGCGCCTTCCAGAAGAATGTTCAGCGTTTCACGGATGATCCCAAACGATGACCACAAGATCAGGCATGCGATACCCAATGAGAGCGCCGGATCAACCCAGGTCTTGCCGGTCCATAGAATGATCCATCCGCCAATAATTACAGCGGCAGTGGAAAGCGTGTCGCCAAACTGATGAATAAAAGCACTGCGGATATTTACATCGTGCGCAGCGCGGAACAGGACCCACGAAATTGTGCCGTTCATCACCACGCCAACCACGGCCACCCAGATCATGATGTGGGGCTGCACGGCGACCGGAGCATGCAGGCGCTGGAAGGCTTCATAAAAAATATAAAAAGCAATAGCCACCAGGGTAAGAGCGTTTACAAAGGCAGCCAGCACGCCGGCGCGGTGATAGCCAAATGTTTTTGTGGCACTGGGTGGACGGGTCTGAATGAAAACGGCCACCCACGAGAGCAGCAGAGAAAGGAGATCAGTAACGTTATGGCCCGCTTCTGAGAGCAATGCCAGGCTATGTGCTCTTATCCCGGCAAACAACGTGATCAGAATGTACGCGAAAGTCGCCGCCAGGGAATAGCGGAGCGCTCTGGTGCTGAGCGGGGCGTGCGAATGCGTATGATGGTGCATAGTGTGAGCTTACCGTCGAAGCAGCTTAAATTCGAGCCATCTGCAGGGTGGGAATCTTACTATCTACCTATTAATAATTTGATAAATGAAGATCCGCCAAAAATAGCTTGCCTTGCCCTTCTATTCTCATGCAGACACCCCATTAAATCCAGTGTTTTTAGAACCCTGATTATCTAACGTAATGAGTTTCTAGGCCATCTTCGGCCTGAAACGTGCATCAAATCAGTGATGTACTGCAGACTTTTCTGAGGAATTCAGAAGGTCTATTTATTGCCCTGGAGCGACAATATGCGAATTCCCACCTATATTCTTGGCTTTGGGCTACTTTTCTCAGTGGCGGCCGTTGCGCAGAACCCGCAGCAGCAACCAACAACCCCAGTGAATCCAACAACTCCGGCAAATCAGGTTGGAGATGGAGCGCAGAGTAAGTCAGGTGCGCCCGTGGCTCCGACCTCAACTTCGCCTGGTACTACAGGCGGGGTCGCTGGTGCAGCATCTTCCAGCACTGCACAAACTCCAGACGCTCAGAGTTCCAGTAGCGGCATCAATGTGATGGCGGATTCTGACCTGCAGGGGCAGATCCAGAATGCCTTAACCAAAGAACCTACTTTGACTGGAGACAGCGCGCACGTAACGGTGTCTGGGGACACGGTCGAATTGGCGGGCAGCGTGAAATCAAATAAGGAAAAAATTACGGCTTCGCGGATTGTTCAGTCTTATTCTGGAAGTAAGAAGCTGGTGAACAATTTGACCATCAACGGGCAGAGTCAAAATCAGCAACCAGTTTCATCGCCGAACAATCCTGAGTCAGATAAGAGTGGAACGGCTGCAAAGCCACCACAAAAATAAATTAAGGATTTTCCAGGTAATGAAAGAGGTTGGCCTGTTCCGGCGAGTCATCTTTCTGTGTAGCAGTAGCCAATGGTTTTGAAGCGCGAACCTCGGCGCCTTCAAGACTGAGAAGTTTTTCTTTGGTACTAAGTCCTCCACCGTAACCCGTCAATGTGCCGTTGGCTCCCACGACTCGATGGCACGGAACAATGATGGCAATCGGATTGAGATGATTTGCCTGTCCGACGGCACGCGATGCGTTAGGTCGGCCAATTTTCCTCGCAATGTCCGCATACGAACAGGTTTGACCGTAGGGAATCTGAAGCAGCGCTTTCCAGCAATCCTTTTGGAAGGCCGTGCCAATCAAATCAAGTTTGCACGTGAATTCGCGCAATTCACCGCGGAAATAGGCATTCAATTGGTCTTCATAAACCCGGAGATTCTCTGGTGATTCGATCCATATCTCGTTTTTGCCCGATGGAAGTTTTCCCCTGTCAAATTGCAAACTGCGCAAACCTTTTCCTGTTGCCGCCAGCAGCAGAGGCCCTACCGGAGAACTCATGCGGGAGAAATGAACCGTGATAACTTCCACCATGCAGGAAATTTTACAGGAGATTCCTAGTACTCACTTAGTTCAATAAAAATACCAGCAGCTGCTCTGACCTTACAACACTCGCCGTGTCATTCACATCTATGATTTCAACACTGCTGCTTTTTTGAATAAGGCTGTGGTCTATTTTTAGGCATCGAGAAGTACCAATTAGTTTCTGCTGACTGCGTGCGCGAACAATGCACGGATTTCAGTTGCAGGGGCCCAGGTTCAGCAACGCCGAACTCACTTTGGCGTAGTAGTTCATTTGGGATGTTCCTCTCTTCTGACTTCCACGCGTCATCAGAGCACGAATATTAAGAACCTGGCAGGTGATAAATCATGGATATACGTGCATTGCTACTGGTCAACTCTGGGAGTAGCGGGGAGGTAGACCAGTCGCCTGCCGCTGTTCATATGGGACTCATTGATGTAGCAGGCAAGAACTCTCTTCAACGCACGGCTGAGCGCTTGCAGCAATACGGTATTTCATCGATCAACGCTGTTATTGAAAATACTTCTACTCTGGGCGCTCGCAATTACGGGCTCTCTTCAGATATTCCCTGCGCTTCAATCTCTGCTGATCGCTTTTGGCGGACCGCTGAAACTGTGTTTAACGATATGGCACAGAGCGGTGCTGAGCTGATTGTGCTGGTTCGTCTGGGTGCCTACGTTGAGATCGAACTCGAAAAGCTGATTCAGTTTCATCTGGACCACCAATGCAGGGTCACACAACTCGCCGCCGATCAACAACGGCTTGAGGTCTTCTGCATCAGTGCCTCCCGTAGGAATGACGCCGCTTCGCTTTTCCGCACTCAGCTAGCGCATTGCCGCACTGAATGCCCGCTCCTGCAACATGACGGATATCTGAACCTGCTCAATAATGCTCGTGATTTGCGGCAATTTGCCATCGATATTCTCACGCTGCAGACACAGACATATCCTACGGGCAAAGAAATCCGCCCTGGTGTGTGGTTCGCCCCAGGAGCCGAAGTTGAAAAAGGCGCCAGGGTACTTGCCCCTGCTTTCATCGGATCGCACGCGCAAGTCCGGTCTGGCGTTGTGATTACGCGCTGCAGTTCGGTGGAAGGCCATGCAGTGGTGGATTGCGGAACAGTCATTGAAAATTCAACGGTGCTGCCATTCTCCTATGTGGGCGCCGGGCTTGATCTGGCACATTCGGTTGCAGGCATGGGCAGGATTATCAATCTCCGCCGCGATGTAACCGTGGAGATCGGCGATCCCAAGCTCATCGCCGCCATGCCTGTGACGTCTGGCACCAGGCTCTTCGGTTCTGCAGCAGATCTACTTACTTATCTGCCACGCCTGGCGTGGCAAGGAATGTTTGCCAGCACCAAAACGCCGGAGCCGGACTTGCACGATCAACTTCGGCAGACATCACCGGCACTGGGAGCAGCTGCAGGCTTTGAAACACCCGCGTGCGATACCGAGACATCTCATAAATTCCCCAACATGGTTGTAGCGAGGAGATATGGACATCAATAGCAGGCCAGTCGTAGTAAAGAGAATGCCGGAACGTTTAAACGCTCGCGCAGCGCGTGAATTCCTGCGTGATGTCCGGCCATTTCTTGCCGCTGACCGGCCCCAACTGGTCTTTGATCTCTCACAAATTGCTCAGATTGATGCCGCTGGCGTGGAGATGCTTCTCCGTTGCATGTCTGAAGCACATAAGCGTGATGGCGACGTAAAGCTGGCATCTCTCTCTGACCAGGCAGCCGTCGTGCTGGAGCTCACTCGCACAGACCGTTTGTTTGAGATTTATGAAACGTCAACTGAGGCAGCGCGCAGCTTCAGCGGCTTCCTGCCCAATGCCATGCGGCAACAGCTTTTGCATAATAAGCGCACACAACCCATAGCAGCTTAGAGATACCAATGTCGCAATCAGAGAGCGTGGTCACACTCGCCCCAGTTGACGCGTCTATCACGGAGGCGCGCCCGCGGAGCGCCCAGGCAACGGTGCTGAACGGCAGCTTCATCATGATCGTTGCCATGATGTTGGTAAATCTTTTTAACTTTGCCTACAACGTGGTGATGGCCCGCATGCTCGGACCCGCCGCTTTCGGCAACATCAATGCCGCCGTTACGCTGCTTCTGATGGCTTCCTGTATCAGCCTGGCCTTTCAACTTGTCTGCGCTAAGTTTGTAGCGAGAGGACATGTAGATTCGGCAAAGGCAGCGGTTGTCCATAACCTTCTCGGCAAAGCATGGAAGGTAAGCCTTGCGGTTGGAGCTGTGCTCTTCGCGGCGCAAAAACCGGTTGCTTCCTATCTGAACGTTCCCAGCCCCTGGATCATCGGCCTTCTTGCTATTGGCATCGCCGCTTATGCCCCGCTGGGAGTGAAACGCGGCGCGATGCAGGGTGTCTGCGCGTTTCCGCGATTGGGCATCAACTTTGTTCTTGAGGCGATGACGCGGTTCTTTGTTGGCGCGGGACTGGTGGTTGCCGGATACGGCGTCTTAGGCGCAGTAGGGGCCATCTCCGCCGCAGTGATTGCAGCCTGCTTTTTGCCCAGGCTGCCTCGCCAGTTACGTGTTGAGCCCGGCGCGGCTGAAACGCTTACTCTGGCGGAAGCAATTCAGGCGATTGTTTTTTTTATTGGCCAGGTCATTATCAACAACATTGATATCTTGCTGGTAAAGCATTTTTTTCCATCTGATCCTGCAGGTATCTATGCAGCCATTTCCCAGATAGGCCGCCTTCTGTATTTCGCTGCATGGTTTGGCGTGGTGAACGCAATGTTCCCTGTGGCGGCTGCGGCCGGCACTGAGAAAAACAAAAACAAAGCTCACGGAATCAGCCTGCCACTGCTGCTTGTTGCTGCGCTTTCGATTTTGTTCATCGCTGTTGCCGCGATCTTTCCACACATGATCATGGGGGTGATTTTTGGCTCGCGGTTCATTGATATCGGCTGGCTGCTGGCCCTCTATGCGATAGGAACCGGACTCTATTCATTGAGCGTGGTCTTCATCGCGTATGAAATGTCACGCCGCATTGCCAACACCGGATGGCTGCAGCTGATGTTTAGTGGTGCCCTGGTGCTTGGTATCGGGCTCTTTCACGGCTCACTTCGCGAAGTCATCATGGTGCGAATTGTCCTGATGGCAGTCATGCTGGCCCTGGTCTCGGTCCCATTTCTGCGTGGTCATCAACAATCTGAACTCCCCGCTGAGGCCGCATGAAAAAGCTACGCCGCATTACTGAAGCCGAGGTGATTGCAGAGTTCCTGCAGGGAGAGTTTTTTCATTCCGAATACGACGCCGATCGCGAACGTTTTGCAGAGATAGTTAGCCATCCGAACCTTACAAACGAGGCCGAAAATGCGCTTCGTCAGGCTCTCCTCTTCCGGCGAAGGGACACCATGTGGTGGGAGCTTCCGGAAGATCGCCAGTGGTGGGAGATTGAGTTTGAATCTCAGGACATAGAAAAGGTCAGTGTTTTTCCCCGGGCGCATTGGAGAGATATTGCCCGCGGGAACTTCAAAGCCACCTATGTGGCTACGCAAGTCCGTAGGTTGCTTGAACAGAAAGATCCCAGCCCGTTTGCCAGGAAAATGCAGGCGATTTGCTCCAATTTGGGCTCAGACGATCGCAAAGACATGATTGTCTTTTTGGGACTGGACGAGCATAACCGGGTGACCCTTTTGGAGGGAAATCACCGCTTTATTGCGTCATTGGTGGCTGGAAACGGCCTGACCCTCAAAGGGCAGCGCATGGTAGCGGTATTTTCACCCGATATGGAGCAATGTTGTTGGTATAAAACGAATTTCAAAACTCTCTTCCGTTGCCTCAAAAACCGCATCAAACATAAGTGGGACAGAGACACTGACGTGAGTAGCTTGCTGCAAAAGGCTGCCCGTACACCAACTGTCAGTGCTCCCGCTGAAAACGCGTTACCCGTCAAGACCAAGTAAATTAGGGCCAAAAACCAGCAGTTCCCCGAGGTTTTATGAAGATTCAACGTCCATTTGCGAGCATCCTGAGCTCAATTTTGATTGCCGGGATGGCCTTCACACTGCCGGCACAGGCGATGCAGAGTGGCCAGCAGCCTTCTAATCAGCAGGACCAATCTCAGCAGAATCCAACGAGCCAACCGACGCAAACGAACCAAGTCCCGGCGAATACAGAGCCAGCGCCATCGGCTCAGGACCAGTCCACAGCGCCTGCAAACAGCAATCAGGCAAGCCCAGCCCAGCAGCAGCCGACTACGCCACGCAACTCCGTGAATCCGTCACAAGCACCATTGCAGCCGGTAACAACGTATCCTGATGCCGCGGGTGAGCAGCAAGCACAGCCTCAACAGACGACTGCTCCAGCACAGAACAACATTCCGTCAGCGCCTCAGCCCAAGAAACAGTCTGAACCCGTAGGCGCGGCCACCGCAGAAAGTGTGCCCACCTCCGGCGGAGCGGCCGCGAAACCAGCCGGCGTTGCCATCGCTCCAGCAAAGCAACACCAGACGCGTTCTTTGTTGATTAAAGTCGGCGCAGCCCTTGCTGCTGGCGCCGCTGTCGGAACCATATTTGCCCTGACCCACGGCACCTCATCCACTCCTCCAGGAGCGACACTGCCTGGAGTTACGCAGAAATAAATTTGTAACGTTCAAGACAAAATAACACTATGGACTTTAGCGGGCCGAATCCGATGACGAATACGCATCCCAAAAACCCCTTGCTTATTTCATTTTCTGGCGTCGATGGTTCAGGCAAATCGACACAGATTGAGAATTTGCGCTCTGCTCTTCACGCGGCTGGACTCAAGACCACATTGCTGGCCTTCTGGGACAACGTGGTAGTCGGGGTGAAATATCGTGAAGGATTCGTACATAAGGTCTACAAGAGTGAGCGTGGCATTGGCGCTCCGGGTAAGCCAGTAAATCGTCGCGACAAGAACGTGCGCGGCTGGCATCTCACGCTGGCACGGCATTTTCTTTATCTGCTCGATTCGATCCATCTTTGTGAAGTGGTTGCACGCGCTAAAAGAAGCGGCGCGGACGTGATCATTCTCGATCGCTATATCTACGATGAGCTTTCCAACTTAAACCTGGCGAATCCATTCAGCCGCTCTTTTATAAAAATGGTGCATGCCTTTGTGCCGCGACCAGACATTGCTTACCTGCTCGACGCCGATCCAGTTGCAGCTTATGCGCGCAAGCCGGAATATCCAGTGGACTTCATGAAAAAGTGCCGCCGCGCTTACTTCGATCTGGCAGCCATCCTCAAGACCATGACAATCATTCCCGCGCTCGATTTGCCGGAAGCCAAAGCAGCGGTGCTTCGGGCCGCTCAGCAAGAGCTTGTTGCACAGGGTCGCGCGAAAGAATTACTGCCGGGAACCTTGTCTGCTGCCTGATTATCGGCCCACGCCCTGGGCTTGCAATAAATCAGCAATCTCCTGTTGCTTGCCCTCTAATGCCCATCCCAGGGATGTGGAATTGAAGTGCTGGTCACGCAGTTGAAGATCCGCGCCCTGCGCAATAAGAAACTCAACCATCGCTTTATGCCCATTGATGGCCGCCCAATGCAATCCAGATGCGCCAAAGAAGCCTCTGCAATTGATGTCCGCGCCTTTATCGCGCAAAAATCTAGCAACTTCAACATGCCCATTGCGGCTGGCAATATAGAAAGCTTCTGAGACTAATTCCATATAAGTTTCTGGCGGAGCTGCTTTGCCCCATTGGCCATTGCCCAAGTCCCGTGAACGTGCCTGCCCGGCCTTTGGCTTTAGAGTGTTATCGGAATTCCAAAACGATTGCACCGCATCCAGCATGCCCAGGCCTGCCGCGCACCACATATTCAACTGCGTTGCGGCGCCATGCGCTAGCAATATATTTGCGGCATCGCGGCGGCCCATATTTGCTGCCCATTGCAGCGGCGTCATTCCCCAGCTCACTTCAGCATTGATATCAGCGCCAGCGGCGATAAGCAGCTCTGTCAGGACAGCAAAATTTTTTTCTGCAGCCCAATGAAGCGGGGTTTTCTGATATTGACCTTTAGCGTTTACCAGCGTGGAGTCCGCTTCAAGCAACTGGCGGACCTTGTTGATGTCGCCGCGCTCGCAAGCTTTCAGCATCTCCTCGGGATCGGTCATGTAGCAGAGGTTCTGCATCTCGTGAAAACTGTCGGGCTGATGAATTACTGCTTCTTTTCGATTGCTGCTACCGGCTGAATTAATTCCAGCGGAATGAAATCCGTCGGATATTTTCCCGTATAGCATGACGTGCAATACGTGGTCTTTGTTCCTTCAGCGCAGGCCTCGCGCAACCCTTCCAGTGACAGATAAGCCAATGAATCTGCGCCGATATAATCGCGAATCTGCTCTACCGATTTGTTTGACGCAATCAACTGGTCTTTTGACGGGGTATCCACGCCATAAAAACAGGGTGAAATTGTGGGCGGACACGAAATGCGTACGTGAACTTCTTTTGCGCCGGCGTCGCGCACCATGCGTACAATTTTTCGGCTGGTGGTACCACGAACCAGAGAATCATCCACCAGGATCACTCGTTTGCCCACAAGCAGGCTGCGGATGGGATTCATCTTCAATTTCACGCCGAAGTCTCGCACACGCTGTTCAGGCTCGATAAATGTGCGGCCTACATAATGGTTGCGAATCAATCCAAACCGAAACGGCAGCAGCGATTCTGACGAGTATCCCAGTGCTGCAGCCACTCCTGAGTCAGGCACAGGAACCACAAGATCTGCTTCTACCGGCGACTCTTTCGCCAGCTGGCGTCCCATGGCTTCACGGCTTGCCTGCACCGACGTGCCAAAAACAACACTATCCGGCCGCGAAAAATAGACATGCTCAAAGATGCAGGCAGACTGCTTCATCTCCGCGGCAAAGAAGCGCGAGAACGTTCCTTCCGGACCAACCACAACCATCTCGCCGGGCTTCACATCGCGTTCATAAACTGCGCCGATCAGATCAAAAGCGCAAGTCTCAGAAGCAAAAACAACTGTATCGCCGCCCGTGCCGCCGTTGGGAATCCTGCCCATGGAGAGCGGGCGGAAGCCGCGTGGGTCTCGAATGGCAAACACGCGGTCGCGCGTCATCATCACCAGCGAAAATGCGCCTTCAATGCGGCGCAGCGCATCGCATACTGCTTCAGGCAGCGTCTGCTCTTTGGATTGCGCGATCAGATGCACAATAACTTCGGTATCACTCGTGGTCTGGAAAATCGATCCCTGTGCTTCCAGCCTGGTGCGGATTTCATTGGCATTCACCAGATTGCCGTTATGTGCGATGGCAATCATGCCCTTGTTGCAGTCCACCATGATTGGCTGGGCGTTGAGCACAGCAGAATCACCCGTAGTTGAATAGCGAGTATGGCCGATGGCAAGCGAGCCCGGGAGTTTATCCAGAACTGGTTCGGTAAAGATCTCCGCAACCTCTCCCATGGCTTTGTGAACAAAAAGACGTTCGCCATTCGAAGACACAATTCCGGCGGACTCCTGGCCGCGATGCTGCAACTGGTGCAGACCGAGATAAGCCATGGTGGAGGCTTCACCGTGATTGTGCACCGCCATTACGCCGCATTCGTCTTTAAAACTGTCGCTTCGCTCCCAACCGCTCAAGATATTCTCCAGTCCTTAAACTTCTCGGCTCTCGTTGCGAAACCGCTCGGCGCGTGGTCGGCCTCGCGGTTAATCGAAAAGAATCATTCTCAAAAATTCGTGACCCTTGCGGTTCTGCTTGGAGTCGTTAAGCTGTTAACCCAGCCGCCCTGACGAAGCTCCAAACGAGAACTAACCACCAACAACTAATTACTGACTACCGCTCTTCAACTCTTCTGCAGAATCTCCGGAACCAGATGCTCCGCTGACTCCGTATGCAATGCCGTGGTTAACGCCGTGTCCCAACCCTTTTTCAGTTCAGACACCTTTGCGGAGACCGCTGGCTTGCCGTCAATACGAATCTCTAACTTTTCTGGAACAGTTTGTCCGATCTGGACCGCCCGTACGCCCCATTTTAGCGTTAATTGTTTGATGATTTCAGCCTTTTTCTGGTCGCAACTTATCACCACGCGGCTGGCCATTTCGCCAAACAAAACGCCTTCCGTGAAGATTCCATTGGACTTAAGGTCGACCTCTGCGCCAATCTGGGCTGCTGCCTTTCTTTCGCCGGTCTTTCCAAAGCTAGCTCTGGCCAAGGCTACGGCGAGGCCTCCCTCAGAGCAGTCATGGACGGATTCGACAGCGTGTTCGTTAATCAGTTCGCGAACGCACTTTTGCAGAGCTGCTTCCTGCTTGATGTCCAGCGCTGGGGGCGTACCCCACACTTGTCCCAGCACCTCTTTGGCATACTCTGACGACCCAAATTCAACTTCTGTGGTGCTATTTTCAGCAGTTCCACTCAGAAGGAATATCGCGCGCCCAGATTCACGGAAGTGGGACGCCACTGCATCGTCCACGTTCTGAAGAATGCCAACAATCCCGATCACCGGTGTGGGATAAATGCCCTCGCCCAGTGTCTCGTTATAAAGGCTTACGTTGCCGCCGGTAATTGGCGTCTCCAGCGCAGTGCAGGCTTCAGTGAGTCCGTCCACTACCTGCGAGAACTGCCACATGATTTGCGGCTTCTCTGGATTGCCAAAGTTCAGGCAGTTAGTTGCTGCCACCGGCGTCGCGCCCGTACAGGAGACGTTGCGTGAAGATTCCGCCACGGCATGCATCGCACCCAGCTTGGGATCAAGCCAGCACCAGCGGCCATTGCCATCAAGCGCCATCGCCAAAGCACGCTTCGATCCTTTGATCCGCATCAGGCCAGCGTCTGCTCCGGGACCTTCCACGGTATTTGATTGCACCATGGAATCGTATTGCTCAAAGATCCAGCGCTTGGAACAGATATTCTGCGCCGCCAGCAGACGCTTTAAGTTTTCTGTGTGATCTGCCGCCGTACTCCATTGAATATTTTCCGGCTTGGTCTGCGATACCGGTGCCTTCCACGGCACCATCGGCCGATGATAGAGCGGCGCATCGTCAGTAAGTGAAGTGTTGGGAATATCAGCCACAAGTTTGCCATGCTCCAGCACACGCAAGCGGCTACCGCTTGTGACTTTGCCCACGATCACCGCATCCAATCCCCATTTTTGAAAGACGCGCAGCACTTCCTGCTCGCGGCCGCTCTCCGCCACCAGCAGCATGCGTTCCTGCGATTCACTCAGCATGATCTCGTAAGCATTCATGCCGGTCTCGCGTTGGGGCACACGATCAAGCTCAATCTCAATGCCCACTGCGCCGCGTGCGCCCATCTCACAAGTGGAACATGTCAGGCCGGCTGCGCCCATATCCTGTATGCCGACAACAGCTCCCGTCTGCATGGCTTCCAGACAGGCCTCCAGCAGCAGTTTCTCCAAAAATGGATCGCCTACCTGAACATTAGGCCGCTTCTGTTCGGATCCTTCACGAAATTCTTCGCTTGCCATCGTCGCGCCGTGAATGCCGTCACGTCCGGTCTTGGCTCCAACGTAAATCACCGGATTGCCTTCACCCGCCGCCTTGGCATAAAAGATCTGGTCGCGCCGCACCAGTCCCAGCGCAAACGCATTGACCAGCGGGTTCTGCGAATAGCACGGCTCAAACTTTGTCTCGCCGCCCAGGTTGGGTATGCCAAAGCAATTTCCATAAGAAGCCACGCCACTGACCACGCCTTCCAGGATGGAATGGTTGCGATGGACCGTAGCCTGGTCCGCACCTTTGTTTTTCACCACCGGCCCAAACCGCAGAGAGTCCATCACCGCAAATGGCCGCGCACCCATGGTGAAGATGTCACGCAGAATGCCGCCGACTCCCGTAGCCGCACCCTGAAACGGCTCGATAAACGAAGGATGATTGTGTGACTCAATCTTGAAAGCGCAGGCCCACCCATCGCCGATATCAATAATGCCTGCATTCTCTCCCGGCCCCTGCACCACCAGCTTGCTGCGCGTGGGCAGGCGTTTTAAGTGCACGCGCGACGACTTATACGAACAGTGCTCGCTCCACATCACGCTGAAGATGCCCAATTCCGTCAGCGAGGGCTCGCGACCCAGTGAAGCTTTGACTCGTTCGTATTCGTCCGGCGTAAAGCCGTGCTCTTTTACGACTTCAGGTGTAATAGCGGAGGCTTGTGTTGTCGGCATGGGATACCTCTATTTTCGCATGAGTTTCTGTAATCCCGAGCGTAGCGAGGGAACCCTACCCTCGTTCACCATCTTGTTGGTGCTCTCTTCGTCTCTGCGGTGAAGATTGATTTTCCGATGTTCCGATGACGTGCGATGCCTGCGATGACCCGATCCTCCCCCCTCCTATACCCATCCCAGATTGGCGTGGGTTTAAAGCCAGTCAACCGTGTTCATCTCAGATTGGCCTACAGTTCAGAAAACCACCTTAAAAATGAGAGCGCCACCCTGTTTTACGAGAGTGCCGCAAGTCCATCTAAGTTGTTTTAAATGAGAAGTTTAAGTTAGCAAAAGCGGAGTGAAAATGCAAGACAATTCCGCACTAGACTACCTATTTATTTCGCCCCTGCCAGCGACTGCAGATTTAGTTTGGTTGCCGAGTCGGGGCTCCATCGCCCCGACAGAACCTTGCCAAATTTCCATGCCCTGGTTGTGGGTTGAGTGATTCCAGTTCACCGAATAATTTCTTATAGGCAGCTGTCGTTTTCGTCACCACCACACAAAATTCGTCATGGCTGATATACACGAAATAGTCTCCACCTGAAGGCAGAAGATAAGCATCCCAGCCAAATACAAAACATGGAAGAAGAAACGCGTTTAGTTCAGTAAATTCATCACTCCTGAACGCATGACCCGGCGCAGCATTGAGCTCTCGGGTTTCGCCAAACCCTAAACGCATTTTTTCAACCAGCTTCCAACCTGTTTTTTCCAACTGGGGACTGCCAATATCGCACAAAGTCATCCAAAGTACTGCGCCACTAAAGAGGTGTTCTGCGTCAATATTGAGTAAAGACAATACTCGCGCGAAATAAGGAACTTTAAACGGAGTGTCGGGAAATTTCAGTTCTATGCAGCTGGATTCTGCATTATCGTAGTAGAAATTTTGCCCGTCCGCATCAATTTGCAGGCCCGTGGCCCATTGGTTTCGCCGGACAAAGGCCATTACTTCATCGTCTGTCATTGCCTGCATGGTTATCTCTCCCAAAATATCTTCCTAGTGTATTTAGAGAAGCTTGAGGAATCCAATTCTGTAGCGGACCACTGCGCTGCTTTGATCAATTACACTTGTGTCGAAAATGAAATCCATCATCCTCGGCACCGCCGGACACATTGACCATGGCAAGACCGCGTTGGTCAAAGCGCTTACGGGCATTGATGCCGATCGCCTGGAAGAAGAAAAGCGTCGCGGCATCACCATCGATCTTGGCTTCGCCCATCTCGAACTGGCCGCTCCCAGCGGAGAGAAGCTACGTTTAGGCTTTATTGACGTTCCGGGCCATGAGCGTTTTGTCCGCAACATGCTTGCCGGCGTTGGCGGCATGGACGTGGTCCTGATGGTCATCGCTGCTGACGAATCCATCAAGCCACAGACCCGCGAACATTTTGAAATCTGCCGCCTGCTCTCCATCCCGCGTGGGATCACCGTAATCACCAAGGCGGACACAGTGGATGAAGAAACGCTCAGCGTTGCGCGCATGGAGATTGAAGATTTTGTCCGCGGATCATTTCTTGATGCCGGCCGCTCGCCCATTGTCGCCGTAAGCGCATTGAAAGGAACTGGCCTGGATGAACTTAAGCGCGAGATCGCGCGGCTTTCAATGGAAGTTCCCGCGCGCGATACGGAAGCGCTGTTCCGCCTGCCCATTGATCGCGTCTTCACCATGAAAGGCTTTGGCGCCGTGGTTACTGGGACGCTCATCGCCGGCAACGTAAAAAAAGAAGAAGAGGTTGAGTTGTTTCCCGCACGCAGGCGGGCACGTGTTCGCGGCGTGCAGGTGCATGGCAGCACGGCCGATCACGCAATTGCCGGTCAGCGGACCGCGCTGAATCTGGCCGGCGTGCAAATCGAAGAACTCGGGCGGGGCATGACACTGGCTGCTCCCGGCGCGTTTGAGTCTACGCAGCGGCTCGACGTTCAAATCTCTCTGCTCAAAGATGCCAAGCCGCTCAAAAATCGTGCGCGTGTGCATCTGCATGCTTTTACTTCAGAGACCGTCGCCGAAGTTGCGCTCTATGGCGCACCTGAACTCAAGCCCGGTGGCACGGCTTTTGCACAGCTTCGCCCGTCTGAGCCTCTACTGCTTCTTCCCGGGGATCGCGCGATTCTCCGGCAGTTTTCTCCGGTCATCACTATTGGTGGCGCGGTTGTCCTGGATGCATTTCCCCTGCCGCGGCAAAAACAGGAGCAGCGACAAAGTTTTCTGCAAACGTTATCTACGGGAAATCGGCAGGATATTTTGCTTGCCCGCATCGCCCGTCGCGAACATCAAGGTTTATCTCTCTCTGCAGCCGTGCGTGAAACCGGACTCAGGCAATCTGTGTTGCAACCGGTAGTCAACACACTGATCCAGCAGAAACAGGTTCTCCGGATGGGCGAATTCCTGCTTTCAATCAATGCTGTCCAGAAAGTTCGCGCACAACTGATTACCAATCTTGAAGCTTTTCACAAAGCAAATCCTCTCGTAGGCGGCATCAGCAAAGAAGAGCTGCGTGAAAAACTGGGGCTGCATCAGAGCGTGATGGAAAGCCTGCTGGCCCAGCTCACCAAAGATAAAAAAGTAGAGATAACCGGCGAACAGGTGCGTCTGGCCGGCCGTGGCGTCGAATTAAAGGACGACGAGGCGAAAGCCAAAGCGCAAATCGAAAAAGCCTTTGCCGACGCCGGCCTGAAAGTTCCTCTGATAAAGGAAGTGCTGGAGAAACTCCCGGTCGATAAAGCTCGCGCGCAAAAGCTCGTCACGCTGCTGCTGCGTGACCGCATCCTGGTAAAGCTGGCCGACGACCTTGTCTTTCATCAGACTGCCCTGCAAAACCTGCGACAGCTCATGGCCACGCAGAAGACCAAAACACCCAAAATCGATGTCGCAACCTTCAAAGACCTTCTCGGCGTGAGCCGTAAATATGCGATTCCACTGCTGGAATACTTGGATCAGCAACGCATTACCCGCCGCGTAGGGGATGAGCGAATCATTCTCTAAAGCCTAGCCAAATAAGCGACAAATTAGATTAATATATGCGACACAATATTATTTGTCGCATGTGTCGCATGTGTGCTATTGTCCTTGCAATGGAGCTTAAATCTAAACGCGAAGCCGCTGAGATGCTCGGTGTTTCCACCCGCGGCATAGAGCGCGCGGTACGCAGAGGGCAGCTGCAGGCCGTCTACCATGACAGCAAGCACGGCAAAAAAGCGTGGTTTTCTTCGGCCGATCTGGAACGATATCGGACGCACCAGCAAGCGCGTATTCCTGTTGGATTTATGAACAGTCCCGGCACGCCGCCGACCGTCGGAACCTTGATCCCAATGGTTGAGATGAAACCGCGTCAGGCTGCAGAGCTTGCACCACAAAATGCCAAGGTCCCTCTGGTGGATCGTTTAACACTTACAATTGCTGAAGCGGCGCATCTCTCAGGGCTGCCGCGCAAGTTTCTGGCAAACAGCGTTCGCTCCGGTGGGTTGAAGTCAGTCAGGATCGGCCGTATTGCATTCATCAAGCGCAACGATCTCAATGAATTTGTTCATAACCTCTAGCCCGAATTTCGGCTGAGCACGGCCCGCATTTCACACGAAGATTGGAACCAAGCATGAAAATTCTTCTTATCGGCGGCACAGGATTCATTGGACGGTTCGTTGCGGAACAGCTTCAGCAAAGTGGCCATCAGGTCACGGTGTTTCATCGCGGCCGCACCAAGCTGCCTGAAGCTACGGAAGAAATACTGGGCGACCGTAACTTCCTGCAAGATCATCAGCTCGAGTTTCGCCGCGCCAAATTTGATGTTGTCATCGACTTTGTTCTCAGCTCTGCGCGCCAGGCTTTGCAGCTCATGGATACTTTCCGCGGCATTGCAACCCGCATGGTTGCGCTCAGCAGCATGGATGTTTATCGCGCAGTCGGCGTGTTTTATGGCTTTGAACCCGGTGAGCTGCAAAAACTGCCGCTGACAGAAGACTCTGACCTGCGGACCAGCCGCAACGTCTATTCGCCTGAAGCGCTCAAGAAAGTGCGCGGCGTTTATACATGGATTGACGATGAGTACGACAAGATTCCTGTCGAACAAACTATATTGAGCGATCACAGACTCCCCGCAACTGTACTTCGCCTGCCGATGATTTACGGTCCCGGCGATCCCTTGCATCGCTTTCACCCAATCCTCAAGCGCATTGACGACAACCGAAAGCAGATCCTCTTTGCCGATGATGCGGCGCCACTGCGCACGCCGCGAGGCTATGTGGAAGATGTTGCCGCCGCCATTGCCCTTGCAGCAACTTCACGTCAAGCCACAGGACGGACGTATAACGTCTGCGAGGAAGAGCCCTTCAGCGAACTGGAGTGGGCACGCAAACTTGCAACAGCTACAAATTGGAAGGGGGAATTTCTTGTATTGCCGCACGATCAAGCCCCTAAGCATCTTCATTGGCCTGGCAACACAGCGCAGCATTGGGTAGCCACCTCTGCCCGCATTCGTAAAGAGCTGGGTTATCGCGAGCTCCTGCCCCGGGAGGAATCCATCCGCCGCACCATTGCATGGGAGCGCGCGAATCCACCGGCCCAGCCGGCTGTTGAGCAGTTTTATGACGCTGAAGATGCAGCTTTGGCGCGTTACAAAGCTACAGCGTAAGTGTTCCTAGTAAACTTGGATCATGCTCTTGATCCGCCCTGCTACCGCTAACGACGCATCTCTGATTCTCGATTTCATCCACCGTCTTGCTGAATATGAGCGCGAACCAGATGCGGTTGTCGCCACCGAGCAGGATATTATCCGCGATGGCTTTGGTCCGCAGCCAAAATATCGCTGCCTGATTGCTGAATGGGACCGTGTGCCCGCGGGCTTTGCATTTTTCTTTTACAACTACTCAACGTGGCTGGGTAAACCAGGGCTTTATCTGGAAGATCTTTTCGTGCTGCCTGAGATGCGTGGAAAAGGCATTGGCAAAGCGTTGCTGCAGAAGCTGGCGGAGATAGCCGTTGCGGAAAATTGCTATGGCATGCGCTGGCAGGTCTTGGAGTGGAACGAGCCTGCACTCAAATTTTATGCGACGCTCGGCGCCCACATCATGGACGAATGGGAAACCATGCGCCTGATGGAACCTGCATTGTCTCGTCTGGCACAAAGCAAAACGGAAAACTCATCCGCCGAATCCAAAGGCACAAAGAAGTGACCGCCAAAATCAAAATCATCGGGGCCGGCCTGGCTGGATGTGAAGCTGCATGGCAATGTGCGCGGCATGGGCTTGAAGTCGAGCTGTATGAAATGCGCCCGGTAAAGTCCACGCCTGCGCATCAGACAGACAAGTTCGGGGAGCTTGTCTGCTCCAACTCGCTGAAATCTGAAAATGAGAGCACCGCGCCGTGGCTGCTGAAAGAAGAGATGCGGCGCATTGGATCTCTTTTGCTCAAGATCGCGCAGGAAACCAGCGTGCCTGCTGGTCACGCACTGGCTGTTGATCGTGATCATTTTGCCGCCAGAGTTACGGAAGCAATCGCCGTCGAGCCAAATATCAAAGTCTTTCGCGAAGAGTGCACGCGGATCAGAGAAAATGACGATCTCACAGTAATTGCCACTGGCCCCCTCACCTCAGACGCGCTTTCGCTTGAGATCGCCCGGCTCAGCGGCAGTAATCATTTATTTTTTTACGACTCCATCAGCCCGATTGTTGAAGCCGACTCCATTGACATGAACAAGGTTTACATGGCGGCACGCTACGGCAAGGGCACAGCAGATTACATCAATTGCCCTTTCAATAAAGAAGAGTATGACCGTTTTTATGACGCACTGATTTCAGCCGAGTCGGTAGAAAACCATGACTGGGAAAACCTGAATTACTTTGAAGGCTGCCTGCCGATCGAAGAGATTGCGCGCCGCGGACGCGACACGCTGCGCTTTGGGCCAATGAAGCCCGTCGGGCTGGATGATCCGAAGACAGGCAAGTGGCCATATGCAGTTGTACAGCTGCGGCAGGAAAATCTGCGCGCCGACTCCTACAATCTTGTAGGGTTTCAGAATCACCTGAAATTCGGTGACCAGGCACATGTGCTGCGTCTGATTCCAGGGCTGGAAAATGCAAGGTTCCTGCGTTATGGGCAAATCCATCGCAACACGTATATCAATGCACCTACGCTACTTAGCGAAATATTGAACTTGAAACAGCACCCCAACGTATTCTTTGGTGGGCAGATTTCCGGAGTGGAAGGTTATACGGAATCAATCGCCATGGGCATGCTGGTTGGAATGAACGTATCGCGAATAGCGCAGGGATTGCCGGCAATACCGCCTCCGCGCGAGACAGCCCTCGGCTCGCTGGTGCATTACATCTGCCATGCCGAAATCAAAAACTTTCAACCGGCAAATATCACTTTTGATCTGCTGCCCCAGTTGAGTGAAGCCGAGAGACGCAAAATTCGCGACAAAAAACTCCGCCACAAAATGGTTTGTGAAAACGCATTAAAGCAGCTAGCATCTTGGCTGCAGAAAACCATTCACCCTGAGGGCCAAGCGAGAACCTATGAACCGTCTATCCGCGATTGACTCTTTAGCACCGGCTTTTTCGCGCGTCAGCAGCTTATTGTTTCAGCGCTTTCGTCTCGCATTATGGCTGAAGATTGGCTTTATTGGCCTGCTTGGCGGTGGTGTGGTTACGGCAGGCGGTACTGGTAATAGCTTTCGCAGTTCTGATGTTCCATTGGGCCAGCTTCCTCCTGAGGCTGGACATTGGAATCGAGCACTTCACTCCATTCACATTTCGAACTATGCTCACCTCATTCTTTTTGGTATAGCCGCGATAGCAGTGATCGTGTTGATCTTTCAGTATCTGTTTTGCCGCTTTCGCTTCATTCTGTTTGACACAGTTGTGTATGGGCAGCCGGAGATCAAGCGCGGCTGGAATAGATACGAATCGCAGGCTAACCGCTATTTTGGCTTCTGGATTGTCTATCGTCTGGTGAACTGGGCCGTGATGATTGTCATTGTGGGTGTGCCTCTCTGGCGTGCCTACAAGAATGGCGTTTTCAGCGGCGATAATTCAGTTGAAGCCCTCATTGCCGCTCTCGCGCCATTAGCACTTGGTTTGATCGTCGCCAGTATTATTTTTGGGGTCATTTCTACCCTGATGAAAGATTTTGTGCTGCCAGTGCTGGCCCTGGATGATTTCACCCTGGGTGACGCATTCGCTGCCGTGTGGCGCGTTGTGGTCGCTGAACCGGGCGCATGGATCATCTACATGGTTTTAAAGGTGGTCTGTGCGGTTGGCTCCGCCATTGCGGTCACCATTGTTTTCCTTGTGCTCATGATCCCTACAGGCATTGCAGTGGCAATTCCCGCAGCCATTCTTATTGGCCTGGGGGTACTGATCATCCATGCCGGAATTTACTTTCTGGGAATTTTGGTCTGCGTTCTTGGAGGTTTGTTGGTTGCATCAATCTTCTGCTGCTTGCTTCTGGTGGTAACAGCGCCTGTCTCGGTCTTTTTTGCCTCGTATGCGTTTTACTTTTTCGGCGGACGCTATCCCAAACTGGCAGCATTGCTGTGGCCCGCTACGTCTGCGCCCGCGCCTGTGATGGGGACTCAACCCGCACAGTAATCGTAAATAAGGTATCTATTCGGAACGCAAGGCCCGCAGCGGGTCCACTCGTGAAGCTCTCCATGCCGGCGCCCAGCATGCAGCCATCGTCACGAGCAGGATGGCGGCCGGCACAACAACATAAGCCGCAGGATTCGATTCGCTTAAGCCAATCATCCCAGCGGCAATCGCTTTTCTTGCAAGAATGCTGACAATCCCGCCGGCAACTATGCCGGTGCATGCCAGCACAAAACCTTGCCGCAAAATCATCCGGATTACATCTGTGCGAGTGGCGCCAATGGCAATGCGTACGCCAATTTCTCGTGTCCTTCGCGCTACTGAGTAAGAGACCAGGCCATAAATACCGACCAGGGCGAGAACCAGACCCATCAACCCCATGGCGCTCACCATTTGCATGATGATGCGTGGAGGCGCAACGGCGCGAAGCTCAAAGAAGTTGCCAAATGTCCGCGCGTTGATCATGGGCAGGTTGCGGTCAATCGAGTGGATAATGGCGCGGATCGGTGCGGCAAGTTGCGCGGGATCGCCATTGCTCTCAGCCAATAAAATCATGCGTGACTTGGGGTCCTGCGCAAAGGGCAGATAAAAAATGCGGCGCTGCGGCTCGCCTATATAGATGTACTTGGAATTTTGCGCCACGCCGACAACCTGAACGACACTCCCTTTCTCATTGTCCAGGCGAATCCGTTTACCCAGCGGATCATGGCCAGGCCAGTACTTCGCTGCGAATTCCTGGTTAACAATGGCCACTGGTGTTGAGCCAGCTTTATCGTCTGCAGTGAAAGCGCGCCCGCTGGCAATGCGAATCTTCATGACGTCAAAATAGTGACCGTCAACCGTGTTGTAGAACAAATCAGGATTGGCCTCGCCTTTTGGCGCCTGATACCCTTCAGGAATCACAACGCGGTCCGGCTGCTGATTGCCAAACGGGATTTCTCCAACCAGAGTAAGCTCGCGAACTTCTGGCAATTGGCGAACTCGGTCAGTAAGATCGCGGTAAAAATCCTTGCTCTTTTCCGGTGTGTAGTGGACCAGGGAAGTATCAAATCCTGCCATCATCAGATGATCCGTGCGAAAACCTGGGCCGGCTGCAACTGTCTTGCGAAACCCTTCCAGCAACATTCCTGAAGCCACCAGCAAAACCATTGAGAGGGCAATCTGCCCAATCACCAGCGTGTTACGGCCAAGCATTCTGCGGCGGCCCGTCATGTTGCTTTCAGAACTTTTCAGTGCTGGAACCAATTCTGTTTTTAGACTTTGAAAGGCCGGGGCCAATCCAAATAGCAAAACGCTCAGTATTGCGGCAACAAGGCTGAAAATTAGAACACGCTGATCAAGCTCGGGTGCAATAACGACTGGGAGATCAGTAGGAATCTGAATCCGCTGGAGGAAACGGATGCCACCGTAGGCAAAAGCCAGGCCAAACAATCCACCCAATAATGAAAGAATAGTGTTTTCTACAAATAACTGGCGCAGCATTCTGGTGCGGGTTACACCCAGGGCAATGCGCACGGCAAATTCGCGGCTGCGGCCACGCGCTCGCCCAAGAAGCAGGTTTGCCACGTTAGCGCAGGCAATCAACAGGACAACGGAAACCAGCCCCATCAGCATAGTGACCAGTGTCGCGTCTACGGAATCCTGCACAATGCGAAGCTGGAATTGAGTACGCAGGGCCATCTTGCCAGTGCGGCCATCCGCGGGATATTGCTGTTGCAATCCCTTCCACAAGGTGGACATCTCTGCCTGCGCCTGGCTGATGGAAACACCTTTTTTCAACCGGCCTTCCAGCATAAAAGCGTAGTTGTCACGATTCTCGAGCGGATCCTTGTCAGCGCCAGTGACTTGTTGCGCCATAGTGGCTGGAATTAAAAAGGATGGCCGAATGTACTGGTCCATTCCGGTAAACGATTTGGGAGTTACACCGGCAATCGTGAAATCTGTTCCGGAAATACGGATGGTGCGGCCAATGACGTCGCTCTCGCCGTCGAACTGCTCTTGCCAAAATCCATAACAGAGAACTACAGCCGGTGGGCCGCCTTTGGCAGTTTCTTCCGGAGAAAAACCCCGGCCAAGCATGGGCGCAATTCCCAGGACGGAAAGGAAGTTATCACTCACCTCAAAGCCGACGCGCATCTGCGGAACTTCATCTTTGGTGCGGGCCATGCTGAAAGTGGACAGCCGAAATGCCACAAGGCCGTCGAATGACTTTGCGGACAAGCGTAGATCGCGATAGTCAGGGTAAGAAAAGTTGCCGGGATCTCCGCTGGGCGAGTCGAGATTTACCGCCATCACCGAGCCATGGTCTGCCACGGGAAGCGGCCGGAACAATAGCGCATCAGCCAGGCTGAATACGGCGGCATTCGCGCCAATCCCAAGGGCCAGCGATAAAACAGCAATCAAGGCAAAGCCCGGACTGCGGGCTATCAGGCGGAAAGCATGGCGAATTTCTTGCAGCATGAAGAGTAGAACGGCTGGGAACCAGAAAAGGTTCCCAGAAAAAGACATTAGGCTTGCCTTATTTTATGGGACAAAATGCAACCGTAACTAACTGATAGCGTATTGGTTAACGCCGCTTCGATTTCTTAGGCGGCAGCTCCACCTTGCTGCGCGGACGGTTCTTGATCCAGATTGGCGTGCCCACAAAGCCGAACTTCTTGCGGATCTGGTTCTGCAAAAAGCGTTCGTAAGAAAAATGCAGCTTCACGTCTTTATCTGTAAAGAGAATGAATGTTGGCGGCGAGTCATGCGCCTGCGTCATATAGAAAATCTTGACCTGCTGGCGGTGCGGTACTGAAGCGCGGGTAAAGTCCACTGTCTCCAGAAAACGATTCATCTGCGATGTGCCGATGCGCTTCCGCCGTTCAGTTGACACCAGTTCCAGCGCACGGAAAATCTTGTCGATATTTTTGCCCCCCGCTGCAGAGACAAAGACCATCGGCGCGTAATCCAGAAATTTCAACACCCGCCGCGCCTGCTTTTCATAAATCTCTCTGTCCGCTGGCGGACGGCCATCAGTTCTTCCAGGCCCAACCAGGTCCCATTTGTTTATGACAATGATCACTGATCTACCACTCTCATGCGCATAGCCGCCGATGGTGGCATCCAGCGCTGTAACGCCCTCTACGGCATCTATCACCAGCAGTGCAACGTCAGCAGCTTCAAGATGCTTGCGCGCCATCACCACAGAAAGCTTCTCTGCCATCAAGTGCGTCTTGCCTTTGCGGCGAATGCCGGCAGTATCAATAAAGCGGTAAACGTGGCCATCTTTTTCAATCAGCTGATCGACCGCATCACGCGTGGTTCCGGCAACAGGAGAAACGATCGCGCGTGAAGTTCCAGTCAAAATATTAAGCAGCGTAGATTTTCCAACGTTGGGATGCCCGATGATCGCTACGCGGGTTTCACGTTCAGCTTTTGGCTTTCTTTCCTGCGACTTCTCATCTGTCTCTTCTTCCGCGACTGGCTCGCTTTCACTCTCAGCTGCTTTGCTTTCTTCGTCTTTTAATTCCTGCGCCGATTGCGGCACCGCGGCCAGCACTGCCTCCAACAGCTCTGCTGCGCCCGTGCCATGCTCGGCAGAGATGGGATAGACATTCTCAATGCCAAGCGTGCGAAAGTTCTCCGCTTCCGCTTCCAGCTTGGTGGAATCAACTTTATTCACAGCGAGAAAGAGCGGCTTACCCAGTCGCCGCAGGAGCTGAGCCAGCTCCATATCTGGAGCGGCAAGTTCAGTTCGGACATCCACTACCAGCACGATCGCAGCTGCTTCTTCCAGCGCGAGCCGAGCCTGCCGGAAGATTTCTGCGGGAATGAAATTTTTATCGTCGGGAACAATGCCGCCGGTATCCACAATGCGCAGGTCGCGGCCTTTCCACGATGTCTGTCCGTAAAGCCGGTCGCGCGTAATCCCTGGCTCGTCACCAACAATGGCGCGGCGTGACCCTATTAAGCGGTTAAAGAGCGTGGATTTGCCTACATTTGGCCGGCCGACGATGGCGAGCAGGGGCGCTTTGGATGTGCTCGGTTTCGATTTCAAAATTCCCTTTCAGACAAGGACTGAATTTTTAAAGCGAGCTTGGCAAAAATTCTTACGTTCAATCGCCAATTGTTCGCCGCTACGCTCAATTCCCAGCTATTATTAGATCACGCTTCGCCATGGCCTCCTCCTATCAGCCCGAAATTGAGACCTCTTCTGCCCGCCGGCTGCCCACGCTGCACCAGTTTTTTGCTCCTGGTGGACTACTGAGCCAGGCACATCCGAATTATGAGTTTCGCCGTGGCCAGTTGCAGATGGCGGAAGCAGTTGAGAAGGCGCTGGCGGAGTGCAGGCATCTGATTGTTGAAGCCGGAACCGGAACGGGCAAGACCCTGGCTTATCTTCTGCCGGTGATCCGGAGCGGCAAGCGCGTCATCATCTCCACCGGTACCAAGAACCTGCAGGAACAACTCTTCTTCAAGGATATCCCATTCCTTGAGCAGCACCTTTTTGGCGGAGCACCAGGCAAGCTGCGCGTCTGCTATATGAAGGGGCGCAACAACTATCTTTGCCGGCAAAAGCTTTATGACCTGACCAATCAGCCGGTGCTCAACGGACTGCAGGAAATTGATCAGTACCGCCAGATTGCTGAGTGGGAAAAAGAAACAGAGAGCGGTGACCGCGCAGAGTTGAGAGGCCTGCCGGAAAACACACAGCTCTGGCAAAAGCTGGACGCGCGCACCGAGCGCTGTACGGGGCAGAAGTGTCCGCAATGGGACCGCTGCTTCATCACGGAGATGCATCGCCGAGCCGTGGAGAGTGACATTATCATCGTCAACCATCATTTGTTTTTCGCTGACCTGTCATTGCGCCAATCTGGCGGACCTGATGCCGGTGTGTTGCCGGAGTTTTCCGCGGTGATTTTTGACGAGGCTCACGAGCTGGAAGATGTAGCTGGAAGCTACTTTGGTGTAAGCGTGAGCAATCTGCGTTTTGAAGAGCTGGCCCGCGATATTGATGCGACTCTGCAGCAGAAGAAAGCCACGTCGCCGGGAATCATTCAGGCTTTGGCCAAACTGCGCGAACGCTCGCGTTTTTTCTTTGGCTTGCTGCCGCAGGGCGAGGGCCGCTCTGCTTTTACCAATCGCGATAGGTTCCTGGAAAAAAATAGTGATGACTATGACGCGCTGATGAAATCGCTGGCCACTGTCCATGCCGAATTGGAATTGCTGCCGCAGAAACCTGAAGAGGTCTTCGGGTTTTCTCGCCGGACACAGGAATTGCAAACTCAACTGGCATTCATCATGGAGTCGACGGACAAGAATACCGTCTTCTGGATTGAATATCGTGGCGAAGCAAGGCGTACACGGTCAGGACAAACTCACATTGTTCTGCAGGCCACACCGATTGATGTTTCACAGATTCTCAAGCAAACATTGTTTGAAAATCTGGAAACAGCTGTTTTGACTTCAGCTACTCTTGCCGTCGCCGCTCCAGACCGTGGAGATTTTGACTATGTGCGCCAGCGTGTTGGCCTGGAGCATGCTCGCGAAATGGTAGTCAGCTCGCATTTTAACTATTCCAGGCAGGCAATTCTTTATGTTCCGCCAGATATGCCGGAACCGCGCTCACCTCAATTCGGCCGTTTCGCCGCAGAAAAAATCCGCCGCCTTCTGGATATCACGCAGGGCCGCGCCTTCTGTCTTTTTACCAGCTACGCGCAAATGAATGACATCCATGATCGCCTGCTCGGTGAACTGCCGTTTCCTATGCTGCTGCAAGGTTCGGCGCCCAAGAACGCATTGCTGGAAGAGTTTCGGCTTACGCCAAACGCCGTCCTGTTCGCTACATCTTCATTCTGGCAAGGCGTGGATGTTCAAGGCGAGCAGCTAAGCTGCGTGATTATCGACCGGCTGCCATTTGCTGTGCCGAATGATCCGGTGGTGGCGGCACGCATACGCGCGATTGATTCCGCCGGAGGCAATGCTTTTTTTGAATATCAGGTACCGGCGGCCGTGATTGCTCTGAAGCAGGGATTTGGCCGCTTGATTCGTTCGGTGAAAGACCGTGGTGTCCTGGCGCTGCTGGACAACCGTCTTCTGAAACAACGCTATGGAAAGACCTTTATCGACAGCCTGCCTGCTTACAAGAAAACCAGGGACATTGCTGAAGTAGAAACATTCTTCAGTGAAGAAACTGGACTCAACAATTCGGGTGGAGATGGGACCCGTTAATTGAAGGTCCAGTTTCATCACTGATCGATAAAGGTTAATCTTTGACTACGCGCGGGCCTGGCGCTGAATATTCTTCCAGGACTTCAATTGTCACTTCGCGAATTGCAAATTCCTCATGCGTGGCATGAGAAGCAGTCGTTACGCTGTGCAGGACTACGTTGCCGGTCTCAATATCGTCGGCAAGTTTGCGAAGGGCCTGGATGGCTTTGGTCTCGTTCAGCCCAAAAGCATGCTTTCCCGCTCGGTCGGCACACTCGGCTGCAGTGATGATTGTTCTGACTCCGCTACTCATTGAATCTTTTCCCCTTTATTACCCGGCTAGAGAACGGTCCGCCTCTCATTCTTTTGCCTGAAAACTTCTCACAAACCTTACAACGTAAGCTCAAACGTCAGCGTGTGACTTTAGGAAACAGAGTAGACGAAACAATCAATTACTGCGATGTAATAATTCCCGCACAAAGCCCTGAGAAACAACCTATTAGTTCGCAATAAGATACGTAATGCTCTCTTTCCGGGTGTTATCGGATTTAAATTAAAGTTTTCTTAGATTTGAGGGTGCGAGGCAGCGATAAATGCCTGGTAGTTATGGGGTCGGGATAGATTCGAGCTACACGAGATCTTAAAAGAAAAAAAGAGCATACTAGCGTTCAGTATGCTCTTTTTCCGTAACATCGAACTTGAATTACATCAAAAACTCTTTTGTCTGTCGCGTAATGGGATGCTGTCTTTCTTCCAATTCATTCCTGACTTGATTTAATCCATAAACCAAGCGCTCAAACTCACATGACATCTTGCGGAAGAGCGGGGCGACCTTGGCGTATTCAAAATGTTCGAACTTTGAAACGATGTAGTAGCTCTCTTTGCCGGCTTTCACAAAGTCGATCAGCGCTTCCATCCTCATGCGGCGCAGGCGATGATGGTTCAGGCTCTGCGGAAACATGCCGGAGAAAAAGAGCGCATAGTCTCCAATGTGCTTACGCACCTGGCGCTCGCGATCAAACGATGGCGCTGGGCCATAGACAGGATCGGACTCCAGCAACATCTCGCCCAGGTCGCACAACGGACGGCCATCAGCATTCTTGATTTTGTAGAGAGTATCGAATTCGCAGAATTCAGCCAGCAGATTGGCTACGTACGCCTGCACTTCCGTGCTGCGCACGCCGACTTCATTATAGCTATGTTCAACTACTTCCTTGAAAAACCTCTGGAGAGGACTCGATTCAGGTATCACCTCGTCACCCCTTTTCCCTGTGCTACATGGCGAACGTCAGGTACTGCTCGTCACCGCTGACGCAAAGCCTCAAGCAAATCGGGGAACAAACAATTACTTAATATGAGGGAAGTATCAGCAGTTTGGTTATCCTGAAGCAAGTAATTTCTGAGGCACCCCCGCACTTTGGCAGCAAGACCAGGGGAGTGCTAAACACGGAGGTGTGGTGCACGAACGCGGAAGATTTATCCGCCCAGATGTTTCTTCACCAGATCGCTTACAGTCTTTCCTTCCACGCGTGCGCCGGTAGCTTGCAGCTTGGACATAACGCTCTTCATCACCGTGCCCATATCTTTCTGCGTTGGCGATCCCATTTCCGCGATCGTGGCTTTCACGACTTCAGCAATCTGCTCTTCACCCATAGCTTTGGGCAGATAGTGTTCAATCAGCTTGATCTCGGCTGCTTCCTTGTCGGCAAGTTCCTGCCGGCCGCCTTTGGTGAATTGTTCAATTGAGTCGCGGCGTTGCTTGATGAGCGTGGCAAGGATCTGCTGAACTTCTTTGTCGTCGAGAGGCGCGCGCTTGTCCTTCTCTTTATTGGTGATCGCGGTTTTTACCATGCGCAAGGTTGAGAGCCGCAATTCTTCGCGCCCGCGCATGGCTGCGACGATATCTTTCTGGATCTGCTCGCTGATGCTCATTGTTGTGTCTCCAGGATTGAAAGAAGAGATTATAAAACCGCTATCGCTTTCGTGGTGTCACCGCGAACTTTGGCGCATTTCCACGTGAATTGATTCGCGCGCATGGCCCAATTATCATCTGGCTACGCCCTCTCCGGAGAACGCATGCAGCCACAAGCCCTTATTTTCAATATTGCCATCATCGTAGGGATTGTGGGCATCATTGTCTATTGGGTACGGCGGTTCGCGGTTTTTCTTGGATACAAAGCGATTCAGCCGGACGTGCTGCGCATTGCTGATCTGCTAAATTCCCAGCCTACGCGCGAAAAAAGTGATGTGGTTGTAGCCGGGCATTATGGCGGGAACCCAACGATCGTCCGTTTTTCCCATCGCGTGGATACGCCAGGTCTCGACATCCAAATGCGCGTGCCGGCGACCGTGAACCTTTTTCTTACGCCAAAAAATATTATTCGCGCCGGCGAAGGCCGCGTGCTCATGCGGATAGGAAGCACGGCACTCGATAAGCGTTTTCATGCAAGGACTGATCATCCCATGGAAATCAGAATGCTCACCGCCGGCAACACGAGTAAATCAAGCCTGGAGCAGCTTTGCTGCTCGACACAAACCGGGCTTTCCATTAAAGACCGCACTATCGAGCTGAGTGAACTGACCATTCCACCATTCACGGCAAATCATGTGTTTGATCATCTGCAATCCATGCTTATGCTGGCGCAAGCGGTGCGGGATATGCCCGGAGCTGATCTGGTGAAAGTAGAACCTCTGCCGCCCAAAGTCAGCAGCTGGCCTGTGCGTATTGCTCTTGTAGGAGGATTGTGCTGCCTGGTCGCTTTGCTTTTTGCGCAGCCGTATGGACACCCGGCCGCCGCGAATGCACGGGACCTTTCTTCAGCCCCGACGGGAATCATGCCTGCTGATGCAGCGCGCTTGCAGCAACTGCAGGGGTGGCATGTAGCAAAGGCCGACGACTATTCGGTCTCAGGCATGCGCTTTCTTCAGGACCACCAACTTGCATCCTCGGGTCACATAACAGGCGACTTTGGCGGACGCGGCGGCGGTGACTCTGCGTACTTTCTAGTGGACAGTACAGGCCGCAAACGAGTCAGCATGTTGTCAAAGGGAATGGTGGCCTATGACGCTATTTTTGCCCAAGTGGATGCCGTGGCTAGAATTCCCAAGAGCAACCTGGCAAAGATACAATGGATGTCACCTGCTCCGCGGGTTTCTCCGGATGGCGATGGACTGCTTATTATCCAAAACGCGAACGATCCAACCGCAAGCGTGGTGTTGTTGAGGCAAGATACCCAAACCAGCTCTGCCCGTCCCGCAGATTTCAATAAAATCGACCTAACCTCACCGCAATAAGAATTTTTGAAAGACAGGAAGTCGCAATGATTCGTAAAAACCGTCTTTTTACTCCGGGTCCAACACAGCTTTTACCTTCCGCGCAGCTTGCCATGGCTGCGGCCACCATGCATCACCGGACCGCCGAGTTTCGCGCGCTTTATACACGCGTGCTTGCCGATCTGAGAGCATTTGTGGGAACAAAAAATGATGTCGTGATGTTTACAGCCTCCGGCACAGGAGCGATGGAAGCCGCTGTGGCCAACCTGACATCACCCGGTGACAACGTACTGGTGGTAACAGCGGGGAAATTTGGCGAGCGCTGGGAAGGTTTGGTCAAAGCATACGGATGTGAGTTGGAAACAGTCCGAGCGCCTTATGGTGAAACAGTGACCCCGGAACAGGTGCGTGAAAAGCTGAAGGCAGAACACAAAGTGCTCTATGTGCAGGCGACAGAAAGTTCTACGGGCGTCAGGCATGACGTGGCTGGAATCGCCAAAGTCTTGAAAGGCACGGACACGCTGCTTGTGGTTGACGGAATTACCGGGCTGGGCACGACACACTTTGACGTGGATGGCTGGGGCATAGACGTACTGATTGGTGGATCGCAGAAAGCCGTGATGGTCCCACCGGGATTGGCTTACTGCTCAGTGAGTGATCGTGCCTGGCAGCGCATGGAGACAACAAAAAATCCGCGCTACTACTTTGATCTGCGCAAGGAGCGCAAGAATGGCGCGAAAGGAGAATCAGCGTACACGCCCTCAACTGCTCTAGTAGCTGCGTTAGGCTCGGCGCTGGATTATATCCGCGAACAAGGAGGCGGTGATTTGGCCAGCGGACGCAAACAATTGGTTGACAATGCAGAACTTGCTGCTGCGATGACGCGCGCTGCGGCCAAAGCTCTGGGATTGAAACTTTTCTCTGCGAGCTCACCCGGAGCCGCGCTCACCGCCATCGCATCACCAGACGGAGTCGATTCCAGTGACATCGTGAAAGCATTCCGCAATCAATTTGGCGCGATCATCGCCAACGGACAGGGCGAGATGAAAGGGCAGCTCTTCCGCATCGCACACCTGGGTTACTACGACTATCTGGATACCATCGCTGCCATTGGCGCGTTGGAACATGTGCTGGCAGGCCTGGGAAGAGCGGTTGAATTGGGATCGGGCTTGCGTGCTGCGCAGCAGGTCTACGCGGAATCAACACAGCCGGCGGTCGCGGCGAGATAACAAAATGAAGATTGTGATTGCCGAAAAAGTGGCTGCCAACACCGTGCAGGTTTTGAAAGATGAAGCCAGATGGACGGTCGTGACCCATGACCAGCTTACTGACGGACTAGAAAAGGCCATCGCTGATGCGGATGCATTGATCGTCCGCTCAGCAGTGGATGTAAATGCTGAGCTTCTTGGCCATGCGCACAAGTTGCGCGTGATTGGACGCGCCGGCGTTGGCGTGGACAACATTGATCTGGAAGCCGCGACTAAAGCAGGCATCGCGGTGATGAACACACCGGGCGCGAATGCAGTGGCTGTAGCCGAACACACATTCGCCCTGATGCTTGCTCTGGCCAGGCATCTCTGCCGGGCAGATTCGACCACGCGCGCCGGCAAGTGGGAAAAGAAATCATTGCAAGGCACCGAGCTGCGCGGCAAAACGCTGGGAATAGTCGGGCTGGGCCGCATTGGCATGGAAGTAGCGCGCCGGGCAAAAGCCTTTGACATGAAGGTGCTGGGGCATGATCCATTTGTTTCCGCATCGCTGGCGCGTGAGCAGGGAATTCAACTGGCTGAGCTGGAGCAGGTATTTACCGCCGCTGACTATCTCACCTTGCACGTAGGTCTTACTCCGCAAACCAGCAACATGATCAACGAAAGATCGATCGCACAGATGAAAAAAGGAGTGCGGATCATCAACTGCGCGCGCGGCGAATTGCTGGATGAATCGGCCGTGGCTTCCGCTATCGGCAGCAAGCATATTGGCGGTCTGGCGCTGGATGTTTTCAGGGAAGAGCCGCCGAAGAACTCTCCTCTGCTGGCGCTGGAAAATGTGATCGCAACGCCGCACATTGCTGGTTCAACCAATGAGGCGCAAGACGCAGTAGGCGTGCAGATTGCACGGCAGGTGCGGGAATATCTGAAACATGGGGTGATTCAGAATGCCGTGAATATGCCGTCAATCGATCATCAGCAGTACACGCAGATGCAGCCTTATATCGCACTGGCGGAGAAGCTGGGTGCTTTTCTCGCCAACATTGTTCCGGCATCGGGATCCATTCAGGAAATCTCCATCCGCTACACGGGACGGCTGATTGACTGGAACACAGAGCTGATTCGCAACGCGGCGATTCAGGGCATCCTGAATCAGAGGATTGAAGACCGCGCCAACGTAGTGAACGCTGCAGCCATGGCACAAGAGCGCGGCATCCACGTGCACGAAGGGAAGAAGCAGGAAAGTCTAAGCGGCGAAGCCGATGCAATCACTGTGCTGCTCAAAACAACGTCAGACGAACGGATGGTGCGCGGCGGAGTGTTGCATGGAACCTCACTGCGCCTGCTTGGCGTGGATGCCATCAATATTGAGGTGCCGCTCGGCGGCGACCTTGTGTATATGCGCAATCGCGATGTTCCCGGCGTAATTGGCAAAGTGGGAAGTCTGCTGGGACGTCACAATGTGAACATCGGAAATTTTGCCCTGGGCCGCGACGGCGAAAAAGAAGGCGCCGAGGCAATTGCTGTAGTGCAGGTGGATTCGCCTGCGCCTGAAGAAGTTTTACAAGAAATTGCAAAGCTGCCAGAGGTACACGAGGTACGTGGACTTCGCGTTTAGCCGAGCAGCACTCAAAGCAGTTGTACGCTTAATTGTGAATATGTGGGCTGGTAGCCGTTGGATGCGCCGTGGGAGCTGACTTGCGCGCAGTGCCAACTTTCACATTAAAAGTAAAAGGCAACTTTTTTGGCGGATAGCAGGCGTTGTTGTCACAAGCCTGATATTTCAGCTCGCCATGAATCGTGTACGTGCCTGTGGAAGCCGCGGTTGGCGCAACCACTACACCGCGAATCGCGAAATCTCCGGAATAGACGCTGAGTTTGGTGCTGGGATCAAAAGGAAAGCTCATGAGCTGCCCTTGTGGATACTCCATTTTTCCTACCGCAACTTCACCGGGCAGAGAGAAATGCAGTTGTGTTGGGATCAACTCTTCCGCCAGGGGCTTGCTGGAGTTGATGTGATAAGGCTGCTGCACCTGAAAGTTGAATTGCACAGGCGAGGAATGTCCGGGTATGACCGTGACATCTTTGGCAGAGACAAAATTCACAAAGACCCGGCCCTGCGGCGTATCTTGCGAGCAGAGCAGCACACTTTGCAAAAGCATAATGGCGCAAACCAACAACCAGCGATTCAGTTTCATTCCTCTCCTGTGATCTTTGGGAGTTAGCTGCCTTTCTGCAGTGATTTCTTGATGTTGTTTTCAATCTCGGATTGACTCACCAGGCCAACCGTCTCATCCACAATCTTTCCAGAGCGATCAAGGAAGAAGCTTTCCGGCAAGCCACTCACGCCGCCATATGCGTCTCCTACTTTTTCGGTGCCCTGGAGCACGATATAGTTCACACCCATTTTCTTGGCAAAAGCGTCAATATCTTTCTGGTCAGTATCGTCCATTGCCACGCCTACAATTTGCAGACCATCTGGTCCATATTTTTTTTGCAAATCGACCAGCCAGGGCATTTCAAGCTTGCAGGGACCACACCAGGTAGCCCAGAAATTCAACATGACAGCTTTGCCGCGCAGTGAACTCAGAGGGACTGCCTTGCCATCAGGAATGCTCTTGAGTTCAAAAGCAGGCGCCAGGGTTCCTTTGGCTGGATCGCCTGAGCTTGGAGCGGGTGCACCTTGATTGTCTCTGGCGACCGTGGCGTTGGCTGGGTTCGGCGTCTTGCTCGCTTTCTTACCGACCAACAAGAGCGCGGTGATGCCTACAACAATACAGAGGATGAAAATGACATTTTTATTCACAACAATTTCCTCACCAGGTAAAGCGATTTAAAAACCCAAGATAGCTGGAAAGCACCGTGAAGTGGCGCGTCAGGATCAATACGCCAAGTACGATTAGAAGCACGCCGCTGATGACTTCCAGCGTATGCAGATGCTTGCGAAAGCGGCTGTAGAAACTTAGGAAGCGGTCGATCAAAAGCGAGGTGATCAAAAATGGCACAGCCAGCCCAAGTGAATAAACCCACAGCAAAATCACTCCCTTGGTGACGGTTTCAGCGCTGCCGGCAAGGATCAAAATGGAAGAGATGATCGGGCCGAGACAGGGCGTCCAACCGAAGGCGAAGGCAAAACCCACGATAAAAGCGCCGATCGGTGATTTGCCGCCTTGCACGGAGTGCAAACGCTTATCTGCATAGAGGGCCTTGATCTTCATAATGCCGGTCAGGTGCAGGCCGAAAATGATGATCACGGCACCGGCGATCCAGGTGAGTTGCTTTTTATAGTCGTGGGCTAAACCGCCAAGCGTAGTTGCTGCTGCACCCAGAATGACAAAAACAAGGGTGAAACCAAGAATAAACATCAGGGAATGCAAGAACACTGTATTCAACAGCTTACGGTCTTTGCTGCCCTTCAGTTCCTCAACACTGGCGCCAGAGATGAGCGATACGTATCCGGGGACCAGGGGCAGCACACACGGCGAGAGAAATGAGACGATTCCAGCCAAAAATGCGGCGATTGGTAATGGTAATGAGGACATAGGCCTTTCTATCAATACAGAAGAAGGATGTCCTTTATTGTAATCTGGTTACAGATTTTCTTATAGCGGGAAAATGTGGGGACGAATGGCCTATTCCATGGTCACCACAACCTTCCCAAACGTCTCATTTGATTCAAGCCGTTGATGGGCTTTGGCAATTTCTGCCAGTGGAAAGACGCTGTCAACGTTAGCTTTGAGAATGCCCCGGGCGAAGAGCGGCACAACCTCAGCAGCAAAGAGGCGGGTAGCGGCCATTTTTTCTTCGTAAGAACGGGCGCGCAGAAGCGTTCCGCGAATCTGTAATCGCTTGCCCATTACATAGCGAGATTCAATCTCATAGCTCCCACCGGCAACTGTGCCTACAAGAATCATGCGGCCTTTTTGCGCCATAACTTTCTGGCTGGCTTTTACGTACGGACCACCAACCAGATCGAGCACAACGTTGATGCCCTTGCCGCCAGTCCATTTTTCCGCGGCGGATTGCAGATCATCAAAATTTTCACGCACGGCGATGCCCGCTTCCAAGCCAAGAGGTTTTGATTTTTCAATCTTGTCAGCTGTGCGCGAAGTTCCGTACGGAACAGCTCCGATGGCGCGGACAATCTGCACGGCAGCAAGGCCAACGCCGCTGCCTACGGCATGAATCAAGGCAGTCTCACCAGGTCGCAGATTGGCTTGTGTCCAGAGCGCGTCATGAGCGGTAATAAAGACTTCCGGCACAGCTGCAGCCTGCACCCAATTCAGATTTGCAGGAATTTCTGCCAGCAGACCTTCATAGGTAACAACATATTCGGCATAGGCGGCGCCGCCGATGATTCCAAAAACACGCTGGCCAACTTTCCACTGGCGAACGGAAGAACCAATTTCTGCGGCTTCTCCGGCGAACTCCATACCGGGAATCTCCACGGGAAAGCCGGGCGGTGGCGGGTATTTACCCTGCCGCTGCAAAAGGTCTGCTCGATTGATGGAAGTTGCATGGACGCGGACGAGAACCTGATCGTCATTGATGGTAGGTTTGCCGACGGTACGAACTTCCAATACTTCCGGACCGCCGAAAGTGGAGATCCAGGCTGCCTGCATGGTCTTCATGAGTGGGCTCGTTAAAAATTATAAAGCGCCAGGCAATTTTAGATGGCAAATGCCGGATTGGACTATGATTAGTGCCGCGCCGGGGCCGTACCTTGCTGGCCATTGCTGACTGGGCAGGGCTTCCGCTATATTTTTAAACAGCATGTATCAGGATTTTCACGCCACCGATCGCTGGACCGGACAAAAACTCCATTGTGTTTATCAAGCCCTGATTGTAGCTATCGCAACCCGGCACGCTGACGCCATAGATATAAAGTTTCTTGCCAGCGGAAAGCCGGTATGGATCGCTTTGCCGCATCCAACATGGGTAGAGTACAAGGAGCGTACCGGCCGTGTGATCACCGATCCGCTGGCAATTCAGACCGCTGGACACTTTTTGAAGACAGCCATTGAGTCCGGCACGTATGAGCACGGACGGGAGATGTACACGCTGACGGTGGATGAATCTCTTGGACACCTGAATGCAGTCCTGAAAGAGGTTGGCGCACCACAGGACTCATTGATTCAAACGGCCTGACGGCCGCGCAAGCCCCAATACCAGCTGCTCGCGACCAGCCCATTGCTCCGTCGCCAACAGAACAGGAGACCTTCTCTTCATGTCAACAGCCATTGATACTGCTTCTATTCTGGAAACACTTCTAAACACTAACAAGGTATATAAAAATCTTCATTCAGGCGTTCTGGTGGAGCACGCTATTCGCCGTGGCGAAGGACTGCTGGCGGACAATGGGGCCCTTGTTGGCTATACCGGCAAATATACTGGCCGTTCACCTAAGGACAAATTCACCGTGAAGGACCAGGTTACCTCTGAGCCGGTGAATTGGGGTGATGTGAACCAGGCCTTTGATCCAGATAAATTTGACGCTCTCTATGAGCGCGTGGTGGCATCACTCCGCGGAAAAGAGCTGTTTGTGCAGGACCTGTTTGCCGGCGCCGATCCTAAATATCGCCTTCCTGTGCGAGTGATCAATGAGTATGCCTGGCACAACTTGTTTGTGCGCGCCCTGTTTGTGCGTCCGACTGATGAAGAGCTGAAGACACATCATGCTGAGTTCACGATTGTCTCCGCGCCGGAATTTCAGGCTGATCCGCAGCGCGACGGCACACGCTCAGAAGCGTTTGTGATTGTGAACTTTACCCGCAAGATCATCCTGATTGGCGGAACTAAATATGCCGGTGAGATGAAGAAATCCATCTTCGGCATCATGAATTTCCTTTTGCCGCAGAAAAATGTTTTCCCCATGCACTGCTCGGCCAACGTCGGCAAGAACGGCGTAACCGCCCTTTTCTTTGGTCTCTCCGGTACAGGTAAGACCACGCTATCGGCTGATCCTGAGCGCCTGCTGATTGGCGATGATGAGCATGGCTGGAGCGCCAACGGCATCTTCAACTTTGAAGGCGGCTGCTACGCCAAATGCATCAAGCTATCAAAGGAAAGCGAGCCGCAGATCTGGAACGCAATCCGCTTTGGCTCAGTGCTGGAAAATGTAACGCTTGATCAGGTAACGCACGTGCCTGATTACAACGATGACAGCCGCACGGAAAACACGCGCTGCGCCTATCCCGTGGATTACATTGAGGGCGCTGTGATTCCGGGAATCGGCGGGCATCCGAAGAACGTGATCTTCCTCACCGCCGACGCTTTCGGCGTGCTGCCTCCAATCTCCAAGCTGAATGCTGACCAGGCCATGTATCACTTCCTCTCGGGTTACACCGCCAAGGTCGCAGGAACAGAAGCGGGCGTGAAGGAGCCGCAGCCGAATTTCTCCACCTGTTTCGCGTCGCCATTCATTCCGCTGCGTCCAAAGGTTTATGCAGAGATGCTGGGACGCCGAATGCAGGAGCACGGATCGCAGTGCTGGCTGGTGAACACAGGTTGGTTCGGTGGACCCTATGGCACAGGATCACGCATGAAGCTGGCCTACACGCGAGCCATGGTGAATGCCGCGATTGAAGGCGCGCTGGACAACGCTGAGTTTGAAACCGATCCAGCATTTGGATTGACCGTGCCGAAATCAGTCCCCGGTGTTCCTGCAGAATTTCTGCGCGCACGCGATGCCTGGAAAGATAAAGCTGCTTATGACAAGACAGCCTCCGATCTTTCAGCGCGGTTCGCCAAGAACTTTGAGAAGTTTGATGTGCCGGCCAATATCAAGGCGGCAGGCCCGGGAATTAAGAAATAGTTTCGGACTGATATCGTTAAACAGACTTTTTCGTCCTGGCTTTGGTGGTCTCCATGCGTGCAAGATGAACGCGACCCCATGCGCACATCTGTTCCAGCACCGGAGCTATTGTTTCGCCATACCTGGAAATGGAGTAATACACGCATGGCGGAATCGTCTTTTTGTCATGCCGGCAGATGATTCCGTCCTGCACTAACTCGTGCAGGTGACGGATCAGCATCCGTTCGGTCATCTCCGGAATACTTTTGCGCAATTCACTGGTGCGCTTGGGCCCGTCCTGCAGCCTCCACAAAATCGTGCCCTTCCATCTGCCATCAATGACCGACAGAAGAGCGTCGATAGGGCACGGAGAGTTTTCTTTCTTTGATACAGCCATAGATATTCCTATACTGACAAATTAGTCAGTACATTGAATTTTGTCAGTACATCCAGCATAGTAAAAGCAAGAGGTAAAAAGCAATGCATCTTCTCAATATTCTTGCCATTCTGTGCGTCGTCTCTATGACAGGGACCGAGTTTACAATTTCCGCAATCTTGAATCCCGCTCTTGACAGGCTCGATCAGCCAAGCTGGTTGAAGACTATGCCTGTGCTGGCGCGCGTTATGGGGCGCATTATGCCAATTTGGTACGCGCTTGGGTTTGTACTCATTGGAATCGAAGGATATTTGCATTGGAGCGCTTCATCGCGCTGGTGGCTGGGTAGTGCTGTCTTGCTGTGGGCTCTTGCAATCATCTACTCAATCACCATGCTTGTGCCTATCAATAACCGAATCGCGGATATGAGCGCTGGAGCTGCTGCAACGGCTGCAGAACACAAGCGCTGGGACTACATGCATCGCTGGCGAGTGGCATTACTGGTTGTAGCCACAGTTTGTCTGCTGTGGGGAATTGCTTAAAACGATTTCGCTCGCAGTTCAACGCAAGAATCAAGAAACAAAAAGAGACGTTCCCGCCAGGAACGTCTCTTTAATTTTTAGAAGAAACTCGGTGCCGGCACGGACACGCTTATGCTGTTGCCAGTCAGGCGGCCTTGTCACCAAGCCGTGCGTTTACCGCAGCGTTGATGCGCTCAATAAACGAGACAGGCTGTTCGTCGTGTGAATTAACCATGCGGCCGCGCAGAAGCTGCAGAAACTTGGTAACGCGATGCAGTCTTTCCGCATCCATGCCATCCTGCCGTTGCTGGGGATCGACCTCAGCTGCAGTGGCAATATATTGGTGCAGCAACTGGCGCATGTCATCTACAGCGTTTTTAAGCTCGGTGAGCATGCCAAAATTCAGGTCAGCGGCAGGAGCAGCCGGATCTTCCTGCGCTTTAGGTGTCTGCATGGCAAGCCAATAGAGATCGCCATGGACAGCAGTTAATGCAGTGGTAAGCTCCTTAAGATGGGCTACGAGTTCACTGGTATCGGTATTTTCGTGGCGGTACGTCATAGGGGAGTTCCTTCTTCCGTCTTGTTAGTGTCTAGGATGCTCTAAACGTAACAAAGTTGCCGGTTACCCAAGGACATGTCTACAGCGTGAATTCCTTTGTTTTCAGCAACTCTGGACGAAGAAGTAAAGACCTGATGAATGAGGGTAACAAGGGTCATCATATTTGTTTTGTTATAGATACATTAAATTGCAACAAAAAGAGTGCATTTCCCCGGGCGGGATGGCCGTAATCTAAGTTGCCCCATCACCGGATTAAGGTATGCACCAAAGGAATAACATCCAGAGTAGCTGGATGCCTTAAAGAACCGCTTGTGCAGATGCAAATTGACCATGCATAAGAAAAGTAATCATCGATACAGAGTCAGATCCCGCGAATTCGCGCATTTTAAGAGAGATTTAGAACATGTATGCACGACAAATTTCGGTGCGATATGAAGCGGATGGCAAGCTTGAGCCATGCCCAATCAAGTGGCTGGACAATTTTTCCATGCGCAGCTTCACCAATGATTCCATTTTTGATGACACGCTTCCGATAGCTGACGGACTGATGCGAATTGGGTCACGTGTGCCATTGCAGCGTTTGAAAGAGGCGATGGAAGACTGGTTCAGAAGGAAAAGTTATATCGGGAAAGAGCAGCAACTGGTCGTGGAAGAAAAATCTTAAAACCTTCCCACTGATGACACGGATAACACGGATTTTCACTGATACTGCGAAAGAAAACCGTTGCTTTAGTGATCGCGGATATTTCAGCGAACATCCATAAAAGAATGCTGATAGGCACACTCGCCAGATCTCTTCATCGTTATCTTTTCGATCCGATTGAAAAAAAAGGTACGACTTTTTTACTGAATCGACTTGAATTTTTGCTAACGACCGTTTTGACCCTGGCGTTAATGACGGCCATGGCATATTTCTCAGGACCATGGGACCCGCATAATCGTTACAGATATCTCGCGGTTGCAGTGATCATCATTGAATTCTTGCGTTCTCAAGGAATCGCAGAATCATGTTGGGAATAGCCATGGCGCTTGTCACTTCCCGGTTAGTGATCGGCGGACTGCTATTGGGGAGAACTCACCTTCTGTTGTCTTTAGGATTAACGGTAATTTTCGGCACTTTGACTTGGGTATTGCTCAGAGATTATTGGTAGGACTATCTATTGGTCTCTTCCGCAGCTTCTTTATCTGCAGTGACTTTCAGCACAATCAAAACTTTATCATCATCATTCATGCTGGCAGTGGAGTACGCTGAAACTTCAGCAAGAACAGCATCCGCAATTCCCTGGGCGCTGCGAGTGCGATGGCGGCGCACAAAATCTGTCAGGCGTTGCGAGCCATATTCATGGCGCTGCTCGTCAGAGATGTGCAGAATGCCGTCAGTGGAGCAGACGAGCAGATCATCTTTTTCCAGTTTGACGGTACCGCGCGTGTAATCGACTTGCGGAAACAATCCGATCACGGTGCCGCCTTCTTCCAGCAGTTTGATGTCCCCGTTTTTGCGCACAAGGATGGGCGGAACGTGCCCGGCATTGACGTATTGGAGAACATTGCGCCGCGTATCGATCAAACCGAGAAAGACGCTGAGATGCTTACCGGCCTTGGTATAGGTATAGAGCATTTCATTCAATGAAAACGCCAGCACTTCCAGCGAATGCAGATGCATGACCAGCGCGCGCAACGTAGCCTGGAGATTGGCCATGATGAGCGCCGATGATACGCCCTTGCCTTCAACTTCCGCGCTGACAAGCAGCAGAGATTGCGGGCCGAGGTTGATGAAGTCGTAGTAATCTGCGGCCACGTCAAAGCAGAAATCGCTCAGTACGGCGATGTCATAACCGGGAACCACCGGCGGCGCTTCCGGCAGCAGGCGATGCTGGATGCTGCGGGCGAGCGAAAGCTCACGCTCCAGACGCTGCTTCTCCATGGTGTCACGATGCATCTGCGCGTTTTCCAGCGCCATGGCCATATGGCCGGAGAGCTTGTTGAGAAAGCTCACATCATCATTTGAAAATTTTCCGCTCTGCGCGTTGAGCAGCTGCAGCACACCCACAATTTCACCCGAGTGATGACGGATAGGCAAAATCAGCAAGGATCGCGTGCGATAGTTCAGGCGCTGATCAAAGCTGGGATCGAAGGCGGTAAGTGAATAAGCATCGTCAGTGTTTACGAGCTCACCTGTAACCGCAACCTGTCCGGCGACGCCATGACCAAAGGGAATGCGCAGCTCCTGGTGATCAAGCCCTGAGGCCGCAATGGACCAGAGCTCGTGACGCTTGCCATCCACGAGGAAGACCGTACCGCGCTCGGCTTTGACTTCAGTGCGGGCAATTTTCAAGATGAGTTCGAGCAACTCCGCGAGATCAAGAGTTGAATTCAGCAGCCGCGTAGCTTCAAAGAGAAGAGAAAGCTGGTTGATGCGCTTGTCTTTTTCCTGCGTCGCCAGGACGTTGTTCAGCTTGGCAGCGCTCATCTCCGAATAAAGCCGCCACCAGAGCAAAAGATCTTCCGGCACTTCGCCGCGCGTATAAATAGTCAGCACACCGGCGAGCTGCCCGGCGGCAAGTAATGGATAGCCGGAGATATGCGTGAGTCCGGTCTGGCGGGAAAATTCCAGATCGTCGCCACCGAATGTGGTGAGGACGATATTTTCAATGACAGTCTTATTGTGCGCGATCTTTCCCACGGCGCCAGCGCCAGCGGCAGCGTAATCAAGACGGTGCGTGGCTTCGAGTCCCTCGGCGTGAGTGAGATAACACGATCCAGAAGAGCCATCCCAGAGCCAGAGTTCGGCACGGGCAGCATCAAAATCTGTAACCAGCATTTCCAGGACGCGCGCGGTCAGGTCTTCTCCGGCACGGCTGAGAGCGGCCACGGCGCTGGCGAAGGCGTTGACATAGTTCTTGCTCTGGGTCTTTGTTTTGACCACCGTTTTGATCACTCTGCGCCGTCCATCAAGCCGTTTCCTGAAGGATTTGTAATGCCGTCTGTCCCAAGTTTACCGGGATTTGCTGGGACATCCTGGGGGAGAGTTGGCTTAGTTTATGTAGGACGTACCTGAAATGTAAAGGAATAAGGTGACTTAAGCATGCACCACGGTGCTTGGCTCAAAGATAACCTTGCACGATCCGGCACATTTGAATCGGGCGCAACCAAAATTTCAAGCGTGTCAGTAAGGGAGAACCTGAGATTTGCTTCCATTGCGACTGTATGTGGTAATTTCCCAAAAGTAACCCCTCATCACTGAGGTTTTTGGGGCGTTTTTACTGGTATTCATGGGACAATCAATCTAGTTTCTATACCTGTAGGTCCAGGTTACACTGCTGCCGTTCGGTGGCTAAACTCGTCCAAAGAAAAGTATGATGAGGGAAACCGGTCTGCGAATGGAGCCTCGTGTGAAGCGTTTAAGCGTAATTTTTCTAACCGCCGGATTGATGATGCTGGTGGCGTGCGAAAGCAAAGATACAAAGAAGTCAGCCCAGCCTGTGGCACAGGCTCTTGCTCCCAGCATCCAGCAAAAAGGTGGCTCTTCTTCCTCTCAGACCGCGGGAGAACCCAGGCAGCAGGCCACTCCGGCGGCAACACAAACTCCAGAGCAGGAAAAAGCTGATCCAGTACCAGCGATTATCGCCGAGGCGGAAAAGGCCTATGAGACAGGCCAGGCAGACTACAAAGCAGGACATCTGGATGCAGCGAAACAGGATTTTAATCACGCCGTCGATGTGCTGATGCAGGGACCGGTTGACGTGAAGTCAGACGATCGCCTGCAAGCCGAGTTTGACAAGATCACAGACGAAATCAACAAGCTGGAGATGGTGGCATTCAAAGAAGGTGACGGTTTTGCCGAGCAGCAGGCCGAACCTGCGCCTATTGATGAAGCAAACCAGGTAACTTTTCCATCCGATCCAAACGTTACGGCCAAGGCTGAAGCAGACCTGAAGAATACACGGTCTGACTTGCCGCTCATGGTCAACGACTACGTGGCAGGCTATATCAATTATTTTTCTACTCGTGGACGCGGCGTTTTTGAAGGCGCATGGGTGCGCTCAGGACGCTATCGCGAGATGATTGAGCGGATTTTCAAGGAAGAAGGTATTCCGCAAGATCTGATCTACCTTGCGCAAGCCGAATCAGGATTCAAGCCTCTGGCACTTTCAAAAGCACGCGCACGAGGCATGTGGCAATTTATGGCCAGCCGTGGCGTTGGCTACGGGTTGCGGCGGAGCTGGTGGGTGGATGATCGCCAGGACCCAGAGAAGGCAACTCGCGCGGCTGCCCGGCACTTAAAAGATCTCTACAACCAGTTTGGCGATTGGTACCTTGCCATGGCAGCTTATAACTCAGGGCCGGGAAATGTGCAGCAGGCGGTGCGTCGCACAGGATATGCGGATTTCTGGGAGCTCTATAAACGCAACGTGCTTCCGGGAGAAACCAAGAATTACGTTCCTATCATCCTGGCCATGACCATCATGTCCAAGAACCCCGCGCAATACGGTCTGGATGAATTGCAGCCTGATCCTCCGCTGAAATATGAAGTGGAGAAGGTGAATTATCCCGTGGATTTGAGGCTGGTTTCAGAGTGCGTGGATGTGCCAGTGGAGCAGCTAGTGGATTTGAATCCCAGCCTGCTGCGCCGCACTACACCGAAAGACGAAGCCTACGACCTTCACCTGCCGGTGGGAACTAAAGAGAAATACGAAGCTGCCATCCAGACGATCCCGGTAGAAAAACGCGTGGCGTGGCGCTATTACAAAGTGCAGCAGGGCGATACGCTGGCAGGCATCGCACGCAAATACCGGACAACCGAACACGCTATTGCACAGGCCAATGATCTGCAGGGATCAGACCTTCTGAAGGAAGCCAAACTGGTCATCCCTGTGAGTGGTTCCGGGGAAATTGGAAAGATTGCATATTCCCGCTATGCGTCGCACTACAAAACGCATACGGGTGACACGGTGATGAGCGTGGCGGAAGATTTTGGTGTGCCGCCAGAGAAGCTGCGCCGATGGAACGGATTGAAAGGAAACGAGTTACGCCACGGCCGCGTACTGCTGATCTATAAGCCGCTTGGTCCCGGAGAGCGTGACAAGGCGCCGGTTAAAAAGCGTAAAAAAGGCACCTCAACGGCAGCAAAACCCAAATCGAAAACCGCTACTGCTACAAAGCCGAAAGAATCTCTCAGCGCCCAGAGCCAATGAGCTTGATTATTCATGGGCCAAGTTGCAAACTGATTGCGTGAATGTTGACACGCGATTCGTGTGAATTGGTATAATCCGCGCCTGTTCATTTTTGCTGCACTTATAAAATCCCGGGGCCTAATTTCTGGAGGAACACATGAGCTTTTACGACGAGACCCTCAGAGCAAGACATGAGGACGACATGGACGAAGACTACGGCGATATCGGCGGGTACGATAGCGGCTCAACCGAAGAGGATTATGACGAAGAAGAGGAAGAGTCGATTGGCGGCGAAGGCAGTGTCGTCGCTGAGGAGTCTGTAGAAGTAGAAGTGGAGGACGACGATGAGTCTTCTGCTCCAGTGAGCGCTCCTGCACGCGGCGGCGGAGGTGGTGGCCGCAAAAAGCCTGCAGCTAAAAAGAAAGCTGCAAAGAAGAAAGCTCCAGCAAAGCAAAAAGCAGCGAAGAAAGCGCCGAAAAAGAAGAGCGCCAGCAAGAAGAGTGGCGGCTCTCGCGGTAAGGCACCGAAAAAAGCTGCAAAGAAAAAGGGCGGGGCCAAGAAGAAGCCGGCAAAGAAAAAAGGCCGCCGTTAGTTAAAAGTTTGTGAAATAAAAGAAGGCCGCGAGTGGAATCGCGGCCTTTGTTATTTGTAAAACTGCCTGAACAGTTACGCGTAAATGCCGCGCAGCTTAATGGTGTGCGCCACACGGCTGATCGCCAGCATGTATGCTGCAATACGGTTGTTCACTTTGTGCGTCTCAGAGAAATCCACGACACTCTCAAAGGCTTCACGCAGAATGAATTCCAGCTGCTCATTCACTGCGGACTCCTTCCAGAAATAACCCTGACGGTCCTGCACCCACTCAAAGTAAGAAGCAGTTACGCCACCAGCGTTGGCAAGAATATCTGGAATGACGAAGACTTTTTTGTCAGCGAGAATCTCATCGGCGGTTGCGGTGGTAGGACCATTCGCGCCTTCGCATATGATTTTGGCTTTAATGCCTGAAGCATTCTGGCTGGTGATAACGTTCTCTGTAGCGGCAGGAATCAGAATGTCACAATTGGCGGTAAGCAGCTCTTTGGGATCGTAAGCTTCCGCTTCTGAGAAGCCAACGATGGTCTTGTGACGGTCACGATGTTCCAGCAGATTATCAATGTTGATGCCATTAGCATTGAAGAGCCCGCCATCGTATTCCGCGATGCCGATGATCTTGTAACCGGCGTCTGACATCAGCTTGGCAGCGTTCGAACCGACATTGCCGAAACCCTGCACGATCACGCGCGTTGATTCACGGCTCATGTTGAATTTTCGCAGTGCTTCATCACAGTTGATCATCACGCCGCGTCCGGTGGCTTCGCGACGTCCTCTGGAACCGCCGATATTTATTGGCTTTCCTGTGACTACCGCGGTGACAGTTTGCCGCATGTGCATGGAAAAAGTGTCCATCATCCAGGCCATAGTCTGTTCATTTGTATTCATGTCAGGCGCTGGAACATCTTTTTCAGGACCTAAAAATTCAATCAGCTCGGCGGTATAACGACGCGTCATTTTTTCCAGTTCGGAAAGGCTGAGCTTTTTCGGATCAACAATGATCCCGCCTTTGGCTCCGCCGAATGGAATATTCACGACAGCGCACTTCCAGGTCATCCAGCTCGCCAGCGCGCGGACTTCATCCAGTGTGACGTCAGGCGAGTAGCGCACGCCGCCTTTTGCCGGTCCACGTGCAATTGAATGCTGGACGCGAAAGCCAGTAAAAACCTCCAGCGTCCCGTTGTCCATGGAAACTGGGATATGCACGATAATTTCGCGCTGCGGATAGCGCAGAATCTTCCACAGTCCGTCATCCAGGTTAAGTTTTTGCGCGGCAAAATCAAATCGAGCTGCCTGTGCCTCCCACGGGTTCAGCTCTTGCTCAAGCGATACGGTTTTCATCTTTGCTCCAAGGGAATTTAAACGGAAAAACATAGGCATGCCGACTGCACGCCCCGGGGATTCCAGTTATCCCGTCCTGTAGTAATATAGCTCTTGATCCGGGTTTTTGCGGGTCAACTGGTCCTGGCTTCCTGATTATTAATTATAGACCTTTATCCTGATCCACCCCCTTTCAGGCAAAGGCGTAACGACTGATTTGCACACATCAACGTCCAATTCAGATCGATGCACGCAATGTTTTTATCGGTTCAATCTCAAAATGAAAAAGCAGCTTTTCTCATCGATGTGATTAAAAAGGATGTCTGCAGTTTGGGACATTCTCTAAAAAAATTTCCTTACTTTACACTGCTATTTTCCTGACCCGTGCATCTTTGCAGTGGACAGGGGGCAACATGGCAAGAGTTCTCCTGGTAGGTTACATAGCTGAGTTGTTGCAAGAGCCAGAACGCCTGTTCCGCGCCGCCGGCTATGACGTAACAGTTACTACATCTCTTATAGCCACATCGAATGCCATCGAACAAAACTCTTTTGACGCTGCTGTCCTCGGCTTCAGTATTCCGGAAACAGAGCGCAACCAACTTGCCACCGCGCTCAAAGACGCATCTCCATCCTGCCAGATCATCATGATGTATTTTGCCAGCCTCAAGAATACTGAGCTTGCCGACGCGCTTATGCCAACCGGCGCCAGCAATGAAGAAGTTTTGCGCGCCGTGAATCACATACTCAGCAAGACTCAATCACGACTGGCCTGACTGCGTCAATGTTTGCGTCCGTCCCCCTTCGCCACTAACAAAATACTGATTCGTGTGCTTGCGCAAAAATCTGTCGCCTCTTCCGCCCGTTCCAAATTGAATGGTCCCGCAATGGGAGAACTAAATAATTTTAAAATCCGTCATCCCGAATCCCCGTCAACGAGACCGCGCTTTAATCAGCTCGCGAGTAGGGGTGACGAATCTTATGTATCTTGGGAAGAATCAAACTGTACCGCTACCATGCTCTAATTTTCGCAGAATCCTTGAAACCACTATCATTACCTGACATCAAAAATCTATGACGCACACGCATGGTATAACGCAAGCACAGGAAGCTACTCGACTCCTTGAACTCCATCACGCCAGCACACCCATCGTGCTGATCAACGCCTGGGACGCAGGCAGCGCCGCCATGATTGAGCATTGCGGACTCCCCGCCGTCGCTAGCAGCAGCGCGGCGTGCGCCAATGCCCTGGGCTTTCCAGACGGCCAGCATCTTCCCTGGCAGCAGATGCTTGAAGTCGTCAATCGCATTGCTGAAGCAGTAAGCGTGCCTGTCACCGCCGATATCGAGTCCGGATTCGCCGCCAACCCACAGCAACTTGAAACTTCTATCTCGCAGATCATCCAGGCCGGTGCCGTGGGCGTAAACCTTGAAGATGCTCAGCCCGGACACGAAGCGCGCGGCCCGCTCTTTCCACTGGCCGAACAGATCACGCGCATCAGAGCCACGCGTAGCGCCGCTGAAAAAGAAGGCATTCATCTCATCATCAACGCCCGGACAGACGCTTATTGGCAAGCCGGCGTCTCGCCTGAGGAAGCCCTGCGCGGCACCCTCGAACGCGGCAAAGCCTATATGGACGCCGGCGCCGACTGTATCTTCGTCCCCGGCCTCCGCAATCCCGATCACATCAAAACGCTCATCGATCATCTGCGCCCCGTCAATCCGCATGCCCCTGTAAACATTCTTGCTGGCCCAGATGTTCCTTCCATTCCTGAACTCACCAAACTCGGCGTAAAGCGCGTGAGCTACGGCTCCGGTCCGCACCGTGCCGCCATGGGCCTGCTCCGCCGCATTGCCGACGAAGCCCGCTCCACCGGAACCTTCCGCGCCCTTGTCGACGGCGCAGTCCCATACGCAGAAATCAATGGCTTGTTCAGGAAATGAAACCGAACAATCTCGCCAACGCTACAACACGGTTGGAAGACACACGTAGTTATGTCGACAGATGGAAACGGCGAATGATTGGCTATGGTATTGCGTTAGCCCTGAGCGTGGTATCCGTCGTACCGTTCCTCGAAGGCCATTTTCTCCATCGATACTTTGAGAGCTTTGGAAAATACTTGATTTTTCTCTCCATGGGCTTGTGGGGTTGTTTTATTGGAGCGTCGGCACTCACTTACATTTTTTGGAAATATTGGCGAGATATTCAATCGGATCGATAAACACTAGGGTGGCTCAACTTCGATTCGTCAGGTGAGATTTTGCTGATTTCCCCCTTAACCCACAGGATTTAAAAACAAGTGTCAGGGCACGACTTTAGTCGTGCCGTCAAAGTCTTTTTAGAGTTCGGGCTTCAGCCCCTGTGATTTTTTAACCTATACCGCGCCGCAATGTTCTTCCTTGACCCAGTCCCGCCAGGGACGGTTGGTAGTAGCCCGGCATGGCCACCGAGATGCGCATCGCGCATTGAGGTGCAAATGCCGGGAAAGTAAAATAAGAATTCCTTCCACCTGCCGAAGGCCCGGGGTCCCCGACGCGCGCGATTTTCGCGTGGTGGGGTGGAGGCCAGCGCGCAGCAAAGAGGAGCGCGCAAAAGAGTTTTTATCAGCGTAAGATCAGCCGCATTGTCCGCAGTCCGCTCTTGTCTTTCCGATCACCCGATGACCCGATCCCCCGATGTCCCGATCTCAAGTGTTTCCCTCCTCAATTCCAGCACCTCCACCGGACAATCCGGCCAATTGTTGACCCAGCAGATAATCAAATCGCAATCGCTCACCTCATGTCCATGCTTCACAAAATTTCTGCTCTCGTATTCAAATTCAATCCTCACCCGTTGCCATCTGTCGCGTTCAATCCGTCGTATGCATTCACAATCCGGAAAATCTGTTTGCATCCTCATCACCACATAGCCCAACTGCTGCGCCATCGCGCCAAATAGAAAGATCACTCCGGCCTCATTCACTGGCCCATGGATCATCGGATACGGCCATGTCAATGTCCCGCCCAGGAGTGGCCCAAAGATGGGCTGGTTAACCAGTACGGCCGATTCTTTTTGTGGCCCGTTCATTGTCCCGGATATCCTGGCCTGCTCCGTTTCCTTCTTCTTCTGCGCCGCAATCAGCTCCACCACATCGCTCCACTCTTCCGTTTTGCCCTGCTCTTCCGCGTAGAGCTTCATATTGGGCGGGACCTGCGTCCACACCCCATACCTCGCCATCAGCGGCGTCGGCGAATACTGGCTCATCGCCTGATACTCCGCCACGCTCGGCAGCTTCTTCAATTGCCGCGCAATGCCCGCCCAGTCCAGGAATAGCTTCTCCATTTCGACCTTGTAGCCTGCGCCGCGCCTGGCCAGATTGCACTCCCCCAGCGCCCGTGCATATGACCCCCAGTATTTCCGTATCTGCCGTCGATTCACCTTGCTCATCTTCGCCAGCTTCGGCAGGCTCGGAACACATCCCAGCTTTTCTGTGCATTCCACAATCGTCGCTAAAATCTCTTGTTTGGTCATGTTTTTCTCCGAAAATAAAAAAGCCACCCGCTCTGGGTGGCTCTTGGTTTTGAAATTATTGGCCTTAATTGGCTTGCCCTTGGATTGATTGTCGGGTAACTACGGTTTTGAAATTGAATTTCGTAAAACTGTGAAGCGCAAAAATTACAAGTAGTGGGTCAGTCTGAAAAATCGCTAGGGCTTAGTTGAAGGCATACAAGAGAGTCCCAGGAAAAATGAGGCTAGGCACGCTCAATACTGAGACCTGAAGGCACTCGAGAATTTACAAAGCCAGCTGGAATTCGAGCGCCGTGGGCGCGACCAGAGGTTAGCCCAGCATGGCCCAAGGCGCGCACCGCGCGCTGAAGGGGTAAATGCTGGGTAAGCGTACCAAATCAATTGAGCCCTGTAGGGGCGACACCCTAACGTGCACCGCCTGAACCATTGATATCTGGTTTCCTGTTGGGCCTTGTCTTTTTTCCGTGTAACTCAGTTGAATCTGTGTTTATCCGTGGTGAGGTTTTGATCTTTTCAATCGTCACTTTTGGCAATTTCGGCGATTTTGGCAATGTCCAGACACACTTCGGGAACCGGATGTGAAGAGCATTTTTAAACAGAGGCAGGAACGCTCAATTCACGAGAGGGCGGCATCGTCTTAACTTACACTGCAAAGGGACACGACCCAATATGTGCGAGCCTTTTAGATCCATTGCGCTTTCAAACCCACTGCCTGGGCTCTACCGGCTGAATCCCCCGGAGCCGCTCCCCGGGTAAATCAGCTCTCAACATAGGCGAAAACAAAACGAATTGCAAGTGGAAAATCAGGCCGCTATATATCTATTTTCTTCTGTATCGCTTGGTTCTTCGTCAATCCAGTCCCGCAGGGACGTCTGATAGTAGCCCGGCATGGCCACCGAGATGCGCACCGCGCATTGAGGTGCAAATGCCGGGAACAAGCAAAAAGCAATTCCTTCCACTTGCCGAAGGCTCGCGCGCAGCAACGCGAAGCGCCCGAAAATCTAATACTTGGGTATGGTTCCGCCCGGAAACTTCGGCTGAGCTGCTATCAATTGCCGGATAGCTTCAGATTGCTCGCTGGTGAGATAGCGTTTGGCGAATATAAAGATTTGGAGTCCGGTATAAAAGGTAAAGAGCTCTTCAGATTCTTCCACCAGCAGCATTGCCGGCCAGGCGTATTTCCACTCGCTATACGTGCCTTTTACTTCAATTCCCTCCTTCGAAATAAGGGCCTCGAACTTATGATTGCCAATGCCTGTAGAGGAATAGGCTTCTCCCGCACGATGTTTGAGCGATTGATATCTTAAGCCACAATAAATCAGGAACACACCCAATAAAAGCATGGGCCACAACAAAGTATGGTCCACATTTGCATATCCATCTGCGTCGGTGTGCAAAAATGGCACCGCAATAACAGCAAGCCCCAGCAAGAGCACAAGCCAGCTTCTCCGCCACTTTAATTTGCTCCAGATAAGCTTGTTGGCATCAACGTAATCTTGCTTCGTGATCTCGTAAGAGAAATGAATTTGATCCATGCGTTTTTTTAAAAGAATGTGGCTTTGGTCGTCCCGATAATGTCACAGCGTCGGAGTCGCGTATAGAGGTATGCGAAGCCGGAAGGGTGGGAAACGTGAAATGAATCCGAGCCCTGTAAGGGCGACACTCAGGAGCTTTCACTACTAACCGAGCATCTAATAAGAGTGAGAAAGTTAACCTAAAAATCAATCGAACAAACTTTGGGGCGCGAACTTACTCTCGCATATGTCTGCACTCCTCTTGGGAAATATGTTGCCCCATGATGCGGATGTTGTAGAAGGCTTCAATGAAACTCAGGCACGAGCACCACTCCGGAAATGAATTTATTACGCGCCACATGCACTCGGAAGCCGCGGTGGCTCTTGTCCTGGCTGGCGGCTATGAAGAAGCCGGCGACAGAGGGCGCTTCCACGTTCGCGCCGGAGACGTGGTCATTCACGCCCCCTACGATACGCATTTAGATCGTTTCACTTCCAGCGGAGCGCATATCCTCGATCTCCCAATCTGCCCGCATTCCGGATTCAGCGCCGGTTTTGGCCGGGTATCGAATCCTGATCTGATCGCGCGAGCCGCAGAACGCAACCTCGCGGAGGCGGCTGAACTGCTCTTTTCCGCATTCGCAGCGTACTCATCGTTTTCCATTGATTGGCCTGAACAGTTGGCCCAGGGATTATCTAAAAATCCCGATCTGTCTCTGGGCGCATGGGCTCGCGAGTTCGGGTTGGCTTCAGCTACTGTTACGCGCGGCTTCAAGCAGGTGTTCGGAATCACTCCATCCCGCTTCCGGGCTCATTGCCGCGCAAAACTCGCCTGGAACATGGTTTGCGGCACCAACCTGCCTCTATCCCACTTGGCGGCCCGCCTCGGATTTTCCGATCAGGCACACATGACTCGCGCTCTGCGGTCGCTGACCGGGAAAACTCCGTCCCTGTGTCGTGCTCAAGGTCAAATGGATTCAAGACAATTGCATTGCTCCTGCTCATAATTGAAGCATGGAAGCAACTTCTACTCCTGAATCTGCCGGCTTTTCCTGGGAGGGCCCAAAACTGCGCCTGTGGCCGGTCCTGCTCGTGGCGGCGATTGGCGTTTCCATTGTGCTGGCCAGTTTTGCCGCTGCCAATGCCATCCTTCTGCGCATAGATCCTGGCCTTACCCGGCGGTTCTGGCCCCTTCTGAGCATCGCCGAACTCTCTGAACTTTCCCTTGCTCTGGTGGGAATTGTCATAGCGCGGCGGTTCCTGCCGAACGCTGATTTCGGCTTACGTTGGCCGCGTGGCAAGACTCTCGCCGGCAAGGCTATTGTCTGGGGAATTACATTTGCGGTCATCATGCTGTTGGTAGACTATGGCCCCAGATTGGTGCACGGCTGGGCGCCGGATCCATTAGACCAGCGCGCCGTAGATGTAGCCGGCAGGCTTGCATTTGACTTGCTGCTGGTGGGGATTTGCGAGGAGACGCTCTTTCGCGGCCTCCTGTTGGGAATACTCGAGGCAATGTCCCCTTCGCGCCTGCGCTTCGGAACATTTTCCATCAGCACGGCTGGGGTGACTATCGCCCTGCTGTTTGCATTGGCGCATGCAAGCAGTTTCGCCACTGAGGCTTGGCCCGTCGCTCTCGGGCAGCAGATATATGCCTTTGGCATCGGTGTCTTTTATGTGTGGATGCGTGAACGCTCGCGCAGCTTGCTTGCTCCAATCCTGCTCCACAGCGTCAGCGACTTTATGGAAGATGCCCTCGTGTGTGCCTTGGCAATCCTGTTACCCCATGCGCCGCACTAGAAGCGGACTGAGATTGTCCCGGCATCGTTCCGCTGGCGCGCAGCAATTGCTTATGCCCTGCCTGCCCTCCCTCCCTCTAATGCATCGTTGCCGGATGACAGGTAGCCCCAACTGCCGGAGGTACAGGGATCCCTGTCGGTGGCGTCGCCCAGGGCTTGCCCGTGAAATCGAAGAAGTCCAGCAGGTCCGGCTGGGCCGCATCGCGTTTGGTCAGCGCCGGTAAATTGAAGCGCTCTTCCACGAAATGAAGAACTGCCGTGTGGTCCATGGCATTGTGGCCCACATAGTGCCGGCGGCTGAACGGTGACACGATGAAATTAGGCAGCCGGAAGCCAAGTTGGGCCGCAAAACCCTGTTGCGTGGCTGCATCTGCAGCATGAGCGCCCGGATCAGACGGACGCAGATCACAATGATTATTAAAAACGCCGGCGGTGGCTGGCAGGCAGGGAAGGAAAGTATCAGGATTCACCGCGATCGGCGCAACATCTCCCTCAACTGCGGCTAAGGCCGTGTCTGTATTTACGTTTGTCTGATTGGGGACCGGTGGCACATGATCGTATGGCCCGCCGCCTTCATCAAAGCTGAAAAACAAAACGGAGTCTGTCCATGACGGGCTCGCCATGAGCGAGTTGACGATGGATGCCATTTGCTGCTGCCCTGTCAGGATCGATTGCCCGGAACCAGGGTGCTCATCGCTGGAGCCGAAGTCTGGTTCTATATACGAGAAAGAAGGCAGCGTGCCGTTCTGCACGTCAGTAAAATATTGGCTCAGCGGCGCAATGTGCGTCGCATCCACTGTGATTGCCCCCGAAGCATTTTTCGAAATGTACTTGCCGCTGTAACCAAAATATTTGAATGTGGTTGACGGACTCCCATTGGGGTCCAGATGCGAATAGTAGATCTTCCATGAAACATGGTTGAGGTCCAACAGCTGAAAAATTGTCTCTGCCGTGAGTTGTGGTGCATTGTCATCCACGCCCGGATCAAACACATAGCCCTGCGTTGTGCCGCCAGACATGGTGGCAAGACGGTTCGGTATCGTTTTACTCGAGACCGGCGAGAACCAGCGGTCTGAGAGAGCGAACTGCGAAGCCATGAAGTAGTAGTAATTCAGCTCCGGCGCCCCGCTGGCCGTCGTATCCGCGTAATAAGCCATGGAGCGTTCGCCGGTCGTGTCGGTAAAGGCGCCGCTCCCAACGCCCGATTTCGCGTAACCCTCCGCGGTATGAACAAAACCGTCCATCAGCATCTTTCGCGTAGTAGTGAAATCAAAACGGCTAATGTCACCGTAACTCTCCAGCCACGATGAGGTCATATCGTCGAGACAGGAACTGGTGGTATGGAACAGGCTGAAGAACGTTCCTTCGTCATCTTTATTCGTAATGGTCGTAAGCTTGTCGTCGATTCCATCCACATCGTAGACGTGTTGATCGTCGCCCACGTTCCAGCCGCGCGCACGACGATACGGATTCAGCATGCCGAAGTAACTGTCAAAGCTGCGGTTTTCCTGCAGCACAAGAATGATATGGTTCACCGCCGTAATGCCAGAAGGCACAGGCGTTGGAGTTGGAGTCGGCGTCGCCGTTGGCGTCGGGACTGGAGTGGGAGTAGGTGTAGGAGTTGGCGTTGGTACAGGGGTTGGAGTTGGTGCCGGAGTTGGTGTGGGGGTCGGCGAAGCAGTCTTTGCAAAAAATGTTTCCTGTGTAAAAAACGCGAAGCCCGTCGAATCCCACGCGCGAATCACAATCGTGTGCTTTCCTGCCGGCAGAGAGAGGGCCGCAAGCAAATGATTAGTCTTGCTGCTCCCTTTCTCTGTGGAATCGACATACAGCGCCATCGCAGTCACCGTATGTTCTTTATCCAGCGCGCCAGCGTTAAATTGCACCGGCGATGCAACGGTGCTACCACTGACCGGCGAACAGATTTTCACCGTCTTGTCTACGGTCGCGGTACATGTCTGTGACCACGCGGCCCCGCTGGCAAAAGTAAGCCCTGAAATGACCGCTGCGCTGAGAAAAAGACGAAATCCACGAAACGATATCTGGTCTGCCTTAGGCTGAAATCTTGGCGATGACATTTGAGACGCCCCCGGTAAACGTGCTCACTTGAGCACTAACCCATTCGTGCCTGAATTCTGGATGCTTGGAAGTATGAGTTGTTTGCAAAGCTGCTGGGTTGTCTCGACTCGCAGCGAAGAAAGAAGAGGTAAGCCTTTTTTGATCCGCGTCAATCCGCGTTCATCCGCGGTAGGAACTTCATGTCCCCTGTGCCCCCGTCGATCCCAACGGCAGAAAATACTGTGTGCCACGGATAGGCTCGCTCACGCGCCGCAATAGCTCCTGCAGATCAGTATGGCGCTCTACGAAATCAATGTCGTTGGTGTTTACCACCAGCAGGTCTGACGAAGTGTAATGAAAAAAGAAGTGCTCGTAGGCCTTGACCACTTCTTCAATGTAGTCGTCGCTCACGGCGGATTCACCCGCTGCATTCTTTTTGCGCAGCCGTTTCTTCAGCACGTCGGGCGACGCCTGAAGATAAATCACCAGGTCCGGCGCGGGCAGCTGCTCCCGGAAAAGCTGGTAATAGCGATTATAAATTTCCAGCTCCGCGTCGCTCAGGTTGATGTAGGCAAAGATCTTGTCTTTTTCAAAGATGTAGTCCGCCACCACCATCTTGCGCGAGTTTGGCCCCACGTCCAACTGCTGTAGCTGCTCAAAGCGGCGGATCATAAAGGCAAACTGTGTCTGGAAGCCGGCGCCGCGCTCGCCTTCATAAAACGGGCGCAGAAAAGGATTGTCCGCCGGCTCAATCACCCTCTGCGCGTTCAGCCGGTCTGCAATGATATTGGCCAGCGTGCTCTTGCCCACGCGGATGGGCCCTTCCACTGCTATATATTGTGGTGGTTCAAAAAGCTTGGCCATGCGTCAACAAGTCAGAACTAGTTTGGCAGGATATATCGCGAAACGTCGGCTGGCAATGTGCAATCCGGCAACACCCTGTGGAGAACCAATGAAGTGATTGATACCACGGCAAATCGAGTGAACGAAATTTCAATGCTCTGGCTTTTCGATTACCAGATTACTAAATTACCCAATTACCAAATCCATTAATGTTGCTCTCGGCCATCACCGCCCTCATCTCCGCCGCTGCCGCCAGCTACGCCGGGTACGCCACCATGGCGCCAACCGCGCAGCTTTACGGCCGCACCATCACCCATGGCAGCGACCCCAATCAGATGGCGCTCACCTTTGACGATGGTCCCAACCATCCCCACACGCTTCACCTCCTTGACGTTCTTGCGAAACACCAGGCCCGCGCAACCTTTTTTCTCATCGGCCGCTATGTGCGCCAGCGCCCCGAACTCGCCCGCGCCATCGCCGCCGCTGGCCACGAAATCGGCAACCACACATTTACCCATCCCAACCTGATTTTTGTCTCCGCAAGAAAACTGCGCCAGGAATTGGAGGACTGCAACAAAACTTTGGAAGATGCGCTGGGCAAAAAGGTGAACTTGTTTCGACCACCCTTCGGTGGCCGACGCCCCAATGTTTTGCGGACCGCGCGCGCCATGGGCATGCAGTCCGTCATGTGGTCCGTGACGGCCTATGACTGGAGCGCTAAATCCTCTGACGCAATTCTGCAGAAGGCTTCCGGCCAGATTGATTCGCGCCGAAGATCGCAGGGAGAAATCATTTTGCTTCATGACGGCGGTCATCTGGCCTTTGGAACAGATCGCGGCTTTACCGTCAAAGCAACAGAGCAACTGCTGCAACGCTATGCAGGCAAAAGGTTTGTAGGCGTTTCTGAACTTACACCGGCTTAGCTCCCGGTTCCTTTGGATGAAAGGATTAAGGTAATTTTCTTTGCATGTGCTGAAAGCCCGCGACCCTATAATTTAAGAGTGCGCCGCCTAGTTTGCATGATCGTCTGCATAAGCTTTGCCCTGAGCTTGCATGCTTCTGTTCCCTCAGTAAACAAGTCGGCGGCACAAGCTCCTTTTGCCATCCCTGCAACTTCGTTCCACTCTCACGCGGTACAAGCTTTACCCAATGCAGACGTTTCCTATTACGAAGAGTTTTACCCTGCAGAAACTCAACCAGAAACGCAGGCTAAATCAGGAATTCTGCATCGCTTTGCCAGTCTGATCAAAAAGAGCAGCAAGAAAATAGCCTTCTTCTAAATCTCCGTTTTTTCCATTCAGTTTTACTACGCACTCCAGTCCTCTCTGCCTGTCTTTCGTAACGGAATCGCTGTGTCCCGGAATTCGCATTCCTGCTGCTCAGACCATCATTTTTAGTAAAATCTTTAAATATGCTCCAGCGGTTTCAGGTGCTTGTCGTCGCAGCATTACTGGCATTTTCCCTGCCTTCCGCTGCTGCTGACGCGTCTGCACTCAAGCCGCCAGCGGGAGCACAAGTAGCGCTTGTAATGTTTGCAGACCTGCAGGATCCCGAGTGTGCCCGCGCCTATGCTGTTGTCTCTGAAGCAGCCACAACACACGGCATCCCGTTGGTTCTGCATGATTTTCCATTGCCCCGGCATAACTGGGCGTTTGATGCTGCCCTCTGGGCCCGCTATTTCGATCAAACCTCGACCGCTCTGGGCAACGAATTCCGTAAGTTTCTCTATGCCAACCAGACCCAGATCACTCATGACAATCTGCAACAATGGGTGCAGAAATTTGGCGACAACAACAAAGCATCCGTCGCCCTTTCCAGCGATCTAAACGATAAACTGGCTGGGCAGGTAAAAGCCGATTTCAGCCTGGGACAGCGCCTTGGCGTGGAACATTCACTCACGATCTGGGTTGTAAGTAATAGCGGAATTTCCCAGCCGCTGGTCGACGAAGTCAAAGATCGTGCACAATTGAACCAGATGATTGAAGACATGCAGAAGAAGGCGCAGACGGAATCGCCGGCAAAAAACGTTTTACCGCAATCCGGTACGGTGCCCAGGAAATCTGCTGGTAAAACTATGAAGAAAGCAGGGTGACAAAAAGGAAATGAATCGATTCAGAAATCTTTTTATTTATATCGCAGCGTGCATGACCGTTATGTTGCTTTCGTCTGTTTCTTACGGTGCGGATGGATCGTCGCTCAAGCCGCCGCCTGGCGCGCGTGTGGCCATTGTGATGTTTGAGGATATGGAGTGCCCCAACTGCGCCCTGAATTATCCGGTCGTCCAGGATGCGGCCAAACGGCACGGCATCCCCGTGGTCTTGCATGATTTTCCACTGCAAATGCACCCATGGTCGTTTGACGCAGCTGTCTTTGCCCGTTATTTCGACACAAAATCAGAAAAGCTGGGCGACGACTTTCGCGGCTACATTTTCAAATACCAAGCGCAAATCACCAAACAGAATTTGCGTGACTATGCCACCAAGTTCGGCAATGACAACAACGCTCCTCTGCCTTTTGCCGTCGATCCGGAAGGCAAATTGAAAGACAAGATCAATGCTGACCGCAACCTGGGCACGCAGATAGGACTGCAGCATACGCCAACGATCTTTGTTGTAGGAAATGGCGGTGCAGCCACTCCGGCGGTTGAAGTGGATGATCCTTCTAAACTCGATGACATCATCACCGATATGCAGAAGAAAGCCGGCCCGGCGCCCAAAGCCGCTCCCAAAAAGGGAACCGCCAAGAAATCTGCCAGATAGTAATGATCTCTCTGCAAAGAAAAGCCCTCCGTAACGGGAGGGCATTTTTCTGTAGCAATCTGCTTTTACCCTGCTGCTTTCATTTTCCCCAGCTCGGTCACTAGTTCCTCATAATCGGGTTCCTGGCCCAGCTCATACGTCTTGGAAAAAGCGATTTTTCCTTGCTTGTCCACAATGAATACGGCCCGATCATTAATCCCGGGTAGCGGCTCACCCAGGCGCAGGATCCCATATTTCTCGGCAGTGCCTGCATGCGGCCAATAATCACTCAGCATTGGATAGTCCTGCCAGCCAATGCCCTTTTCCTGCCAGGCAAGGTGGCAGTAGATTGAATCCGGACTTATGCCCACGACCTGGGCATCGTACTCGGCGAACTTAGGCAGATATCTGCTATACGCCGACATTTCCTTCGTTCAGGTTGGACTCCAATCCAGTGGATAAAACGCTACAACCACGTTTTTCTTCCCCCGCATATCACTGAGCTTGAATTTGTGCCGCTGTTTGCCCGTCACGCCAGGCAGTTCAAACTCAGGGGCCATTTCTCCGGCTTGCAAAGCTCCCATTCTTTCCCTCCAAGGCTAATTCTGGCCAAACCAAGGTTCATGTCTCTGCCAGGCCAGTTCCTGCTACTCGAAAAAATAATTTTATCGTGGTCAAATAATTTAAGACAGGGTAGCTTAAAGAAAACAGCGGAAGCATGGTTGGCATCGAATCCCGTTGTCACCACAAGTAGGCAGAACGGAACCTTGTCGCGCGGGCAATCGCAAAATGTTAGGAGCGGAAATGCTGGGTTTCAGCAGTTACAACTACGGGCACTTTTCTCGTGAGCTTTTTCATGAACTGGGAGAAACTTCGTTCTCCGGGCCTGCTCCCGGTGATCGTGCGCCCGATTTCAAAGGCACTACTCTGGACGGCGAGACTCTCCGCCTGAGCGACTTCCACAAGAACAAAAACGTTCTTCTGATTTTCGGCTCCGCCACCTGCCCCATGACAGCCACCTCGATTGCTGGAATCAACCAGCTTTATGACCGTTTCCGTGGTGATGATATTGAGTTCCTGTTTGTTTACGTGCGTGAAGCGCATCCAGGTGAGGTAATCCCTGCACACCACAGCATGCGCGAAAAAACTGAGGCTGCCCGTCTTCTCCGCGATGAAGAAGACATGAACATGCCCATCATCGTGGACGACCTCCGCGGCTCCATTCATCGCAAATATTCTCTGCTCCCCAACCCGGCATTTCTCATCGATAAATCCGGCCGCGTGGCCTTTCTTTCCCTGTGGTCCAAAGCGGAAGGTCTCAGCCGGGCGATTCAGGAGCTGCTACATTTTCAGGAAGACTGCGGCATCGATCACGTAGTGGTCAATGGTGGTCAGGATCTTGCTATGCCCATGCCTTACAGTGCTTTATCTTCTTATCGCGCATTGGAGCGGGGCGGAAAGCAGTCTTTAGGCGATTTTCGCAATGCCCTCGGCCTGCCTGCTCGTGTGGCCTTCACTGCCTCCAATCTGGCGCGTCCAATCCTTGATAATCCCGGCCGCGTTATGTCCATCGTCGCGCTTACCGCTGCCGTTCTCGCCGGAGGTCTCTATGCCGGCTTTGAACTACGTAAACGCCGCCTTGGGCTGATTCGCAATCCCTACAAGGCCTATGAGAAAGAGCGCGTCCGCGATACTGAGACAGGTACAGACTACGGAGCGGTAGGAATCTAGTTCTTCCACTTCCCGGAAGTAGTGTTTCTGAAATCCCGAAACGAAGTGAGGGATCGCTATCGCCAGGTTTGCCTTCATGCGTGAGCCTTGATTATTTGAACTAGGGCCCGCATGAACCATTTCTACTTGTTTCCTATAAATTGATCCAAACAAATAGGAATTCCTCACTCTGCTCGAGATGAAGAGCACTATCTCATTCCGTCCGGCACATCTCCCAGCGGCCCATCCAACTCTCGATACGCCCGCTTCACAAAAACTTCCAGAAAATAGGCCTTGAATGCTTCTGCCGTGGCAGAGTCTTGAATGCCGATCTTCGCTGCCAACGCTGATGCTTGTTTGTTGATCGCTTCGGCAGTCTGTTCGGCTGTCATTCCTTTTGTTTTGTCATCTTTCACCTGCTCCATCACATCCTGAAACAGAGCAATGTTGC
>Ga0210397_10000039_pt1 | contig 130088 bp, 117 predicted proteins | sample IncBWH2OmetaG_FD_160126 | JGI IMG/M metagenome (GOLD analysis project Ga0210397, IMG submission 160126) | Forest soil microbial communities from Barre Woods Harvard Forest LTER site, Petersham, Massachusetts, United States - Inc-BW-H-2-O ... | reverse complement strand
CACGCGGCGTCGCTGCATCAGGCTTTCGCCCATTGTGCAAGATTCCCCACTGCTGCCTCCCGTAGGAGTCTGGACCGTGTCTCAGTTCCAGTGTGGCTGGCCATCCTCTCAGACCAGCTAACGATCAAAGCCTTGGTAGGCCGTTACCCTACCAACTAGCTAATCGTGCGCGGGCTCCTCCTTCGACGCCTTACGGCTTTGAATCCTCGAACCGAAGTCCAAGGAATGTTATGCGGAATTAGCTTCGGTTTCCCGGAGTTATTCCCCATCGAAGGGCAGATTGCCCACGTGTTACGCACCCGTGCGCCGTGCGCCATCCCGGTATTGCTACCGGGACGCGCACTCGACTTGCATGTGTTAAGCACGCCGCCAGCGTTCGTTCTGAGCCAGGATCAAACTCTCGTTTGAAACTGGTAGCTTGGCGAAAAAAAATGTCCCGGTATGAACCGGGACCAGCCTACCAAGCAAATTATTGTCGCTCGAATTTACTCAGACCATTCGCGCTCGAAAACTCGAATGGCTTCGAACAGATTCTGGCACATCGTATCGGTTGTCAAAGAGCAAAGCCCCCCTGTCTTGCAGGAAAGCACTTCCACAGCCCAAGGAGTATCTCAGAGGGCACAAAGATTGTCAACACCAGATTAACGATTTCCACAGGCTTTCTCAGGAAGGTCGGTAAGTACATGCAGCGTGGTAGGATGCGGCGAAACCTTGACTTGTGACTGGTGACTCGTGACTGGTGCAGGAGGAAAATCGGCAGAGTGGAGGAGAAAGTCTCCTCCACTGGAGCAGCGCATCCTCGCCACTTTGAAGAAACAGGGGGTGATGCAGCCGGGAGACCGCGTGGGCGTGGCGGTTTCGGGTGGTGCGGACTCCGTGGCGTTGCTTCTTTTGCTCCTGGAGTTGCGGAAAAAACTCGGCGTGGTGCTAAGTGTCGTCCACTTCAACCACAAGCTGCGCGGCAAGGCTTCCGAAGCGGATGAGAAATTCGTCGCCCAGCTTGCAGTTAAACACGAGCTCGAATTTCACACTGCCTTTCTTCACGTTGCGAAAAAAGCCAAGAAGGAGCGCGCCAACCTCGAGGACGCGGCGCGGCGCGCGCGCTACGATTATTTCCTGTCGCTGGTGGAGTCCGGCAAGGTTACCCGCATCGCTGTCGCTCACACCGCGGACGATCAAGCGGAGACCGTGCTTGCACACTTGATGCGCGGGACCGGGCTCACGGGACTTGGCGGCATCCATCCAGTGGTGGGACCCGTCTTTCGTCCATTGCTCGGCGTTCGGCGTCACGAGCTTCGCGAATTTCTGCGTGCGCGCAAACAAAATTGGCGGGAAGACCTCACGAACCGCGATACCAAAAAAATGCGCGCACGCATCCGAAAAAAACTCTTGCCTTTAATCGAGAAGCAATTCCAGCCGGCGATCGTTAAACATCTAGCGACCCTTGCGGATCTCGCGCGTGAGGATGAATTTCTTTTCGATGCGGTCGTGGGAGAACTCGCGGCGGCGCTCGTCCATCGGAGCGCGGACGGAGCGCGGATCGGAATCAGAGATTTGCTCGAGCCGCTCAAGAAGGAAGGGGCTCCTGCGCTGAGCAAGCGCCTGGTTCGCTGCATCGTGGAAGAGATGAAGCCACGCGGGGGGCAGCTCAGCGCGCCGCATGTGGAAGCGGTGCTGGAACTAGCGCGCAGCGCAGAAAGCGGTAGCGCACTTTCTTTGCCGGGAGGCCTCGAAGTGCGCAAGGAGCGCTCGGCATTGTTGTTCCGCGCCCAAGAAGACGCTCGAAATGCAAGTGCAGGCGGGGCCGCGCGCGAATTTGAGTACAACATCGATATTCGAAGCGGCGAGGCGGAAGTCCGCTTAAGGGAACTCAGGTGCGTATTCCGCCTCAGGGTGATTGACTGGCCCTCCAAGAGAGTAGAAACTATTAAGGATGGGGCGGTCCTGGACCGCTACCGGCTGCGTTTTCCACTTGTAATGCGCAACTGGCGTCCCGGAGACCGCATGCGTCCTCTGGGTCATCGGAGCGCGCACAAGTTGAAACGCTTGTTGAATGAAAAACGCGTCAGCCGATGGGAACGTGACGGCTGGCCGGTGCTGACGAGCGGCGGCGTTCTTGCGTGGGCCCGCGGATTTCCTGTGGCCGCAGAATTTGCAGTGGATGAAAGGACCCGGGCAGGAATGGTGATTGCCGAGGAATCATGGTAAGCGGCGTCCGCAGAACAGCGGACCACAGCGCGCGGAAAGCAGCAACGTATTCCGCTGAACGCATTGCCGCCCGCGTTGCGACGCTGGGAAAAGAGATTTCACAGGAATGCCAGGACCGGCGTCTGGATGTGGTGGTCACGCTGGACCGTGGATTTATTTTTGCCGCCGATCTTGTGCGGAAGATTGACGCGCCGATTGTTTGTCACTTCGTGCGTGAGGATGTGCGGGACGTCGACCATGGCGGGCACGCGCGGCGCGAAGTTTTTTTCGGCTCCCATCCGGAACTAAGCGGGCGGGATGTCCTGGTGGTGGATGCGGTTCTGGAAAGCGGCGTCACGCAGGATTTTCTGCTGCGGCGTTTAGGGGAAAGCAAGCCGCGTTCGATCCGCCTGGCGGTGCTTCTGGATAAGCCGGAAAGCCGCCGTGTAGCCCTGGAGCCCGATTACTTTGGCTTCCGGACTGCATCTAAGCAAGTATGGGTTGGCTACGGCCTGGCCGCCGCCAACGGAACGGGACGCAACCTTAGCCAGCTTTCGTCGGGAGTAAAGGCAGCTCCTGGAAAAAAGGGCAAAGCGCGGAAGAAATAGGCAGGGCCAAATTTCTTCCGGTAGGTTTCAGGATTTGTGAGGACAACGTGAATTCTGGTTCAACATTAAAAACCATTCTCTTCTGGCTTTCGATCGTGCTCCTGGGCGTGATGCTCTGGAAGCTGGTCTCCGCCAATGGCGCGCAGCCGCACGATGACGAGCCCAGCTACAGCATGTTCATGCAGAAGGTTGATGCCGGGGAGATCAACGAAGTGACCATGTATCTCTCGCCGAACAGCTATGAGCTCCAAGGAGAATACGCGAAGCCCGCGCACCAGAAATTCCGCTTGATCATCGCCAAGGAGAATGCGCCGGAAGTCACCAAGGCGCTGCGCGATAAGGCCGTGCAGATCAAGGTGAAGGAAGTTCGCAGCGGGGACTGGGTGCTGATCCTTTTGAACGCCGCGCCGCTTATTTTGCTGGTCGGTTTCTGCCTGTTCCTGATGCGGCAGATGCAAGCCGGCGGAAATAAAGCGCTGAGTTTCGGAAAGTCCCGCGCGCGGCTGCTCTCCGCGCAGCAGAAAAAGGCCACCTTTAAAGATGTGGCGGGAACCGATGAAGCAAAAGAAGAGTTACAGGAGATCATCGAGTTCCTCAAGGATCCGCAGAAGTTCCAGAAGCTTGGTGGACGAATCCCCAAGGGCGTTCTGCTCGTTGGGCCTCCAGGTACCGGCAAGACCTTGCTGGCGCGCGCCATTGCGGGCGAAGCCAATGTGCCGTTTTTCTCGATCTCCGGTTCAGACTTCGTCGAAATGTTCGTCGGCGTCGGCGCGAGCCGCGTGCGTGACCTCTTCGAACAGGGCAAGAAGAATGCTCCTTGCATTATTTTCATCGACGAAATTGATGCTGTCGGCCGCCATCGCGGCGCCGGTCTCGGCGGCGGGCATGACGAGCGTGAACAGACGCTGAATGCGCTGCTTGTGGAAATGGATGGATTCGAATCGAACGAAGGCGTAATCCTGATTGCGGCCACCAACCGGCCGGATGTGCTGGATCCCGCGCTTCTCCGGCCGGGCCGTTTCGATCGCCGCGTTGTCGTGGCGCGTCCTGACGTCAAGGGCCGCGAAGAAATTCTTCGCGTGCACACCCGCAAAGTTCCCATCGGCGATGACGTAGATTTGTCCATCATCGCGCGGGGCACGCCGGGCTTTTCCGGTGCGGACCTCGCCAACCTGGTGAACGAAGCGGCTCTGTGGGCCGCACGACAGAACCGCAAGTTCGTCATGATGGTGGACTTCGAGATGTCCAAGGACAAAGTCCTGATGGGCGTCGAGCGCAAGTCCATGATTCTTTCGGATGAAGAAAAGAAGAACACGGCGTATCACGAGGCGGGCCACGCGCTGGTCGCGGCGATGACGCCGGGCGCCGATCCCGTACACAAGGTAACCATCATTCCGCGCGGCATGGCGCTGGGTCTGACCATGCAATTGCCGGAAGACGACAAGCACACCTACACGCGCGAGTATCTTGAAACCATGCTCGCGGTGCTGATGGGTGGACGATCTGCAGAAGAGATTTTCCTCGGCCACATCACCACTGGCGCGGGCAACGACATCGAACGCGCCACGGACATCGCTCGTAACATGGTGTGCGAATGGGGTATGAGTGAACTCGGACCACTGGCTTATGGCAAGAAAGATGAAGCCATCTTCCTGGGCCGCGAAATCACGCAGCATCGCGACTATTCCGAAGACACCGCCATTCAAATTGACAAGGAAGTGAAGCGCATCGTCAACGGTGGCTACGAGGCGGCGAAGAATCTTCTCTCCAACAACCGCGAAACGCTCGAACGCATCGCGCTGGCGCTTCTAGAACGCGAAGTGATTGACGCCAACGAAGTGAAATTGCTGATGGAAGGCAAGCCGTTGCCGGAGAAAGTGCCGCCTCCACCGCCACCGACACAGGCCGCGCCGAGCACGGACCCTAAGGTGGTTCGACCGGAACTTCGCCCTGCTCCCGGATTCACACGTGGAGAAAACCCGGCCAAGGCCTGAGGTTCTCCGGCGCCAACGCCGGCTCATCGGATGATTTATAGATATTGATTGGCCGAGGATCCCGCCATTGCCAGCGCCGTTTTTCCGGCTGCCGTTGAACGTTTTTCGTCGATCAGATCCAATAGAATAAATATATTGGGGACCTTCTTGGCTGCGATGGCTATGTTGTCAAGCCATTTCCCTTCGGCTTTGACGCGCAACATCGAGCCATCAATCTTGCACTTCACAAGTGCGACGTAAGGAATTGGCTCCTTCGATTTCCAGACTACGCCTGCAGGCGACAGCGAAATCTTCCCGAAAGAAACCGTTCCGCCCGAGCTGAGAATCCGCTCCGCATCCTTGCGCAGCCGGGGATTCACGGCTGCCAAGACCAGACGCACTACCTCCTCTACATCACGAATATTGGAATTGAGTACGATTTTATACGGGCCGAACAATTCCAGGGTACGGATCGTCTTGTTGTTGCTGCGAGCCATTGCCGCTATGAGGTACCCGAGGAGGCCGAAGTGTGCACCGGCGTTAATGGGCTGCTGGCCGTAGCGAGTCTCCGTGATTTCGTCCCACCGGAGATCCTTTTCGCTGAAGGGAGATTTATAGGCGATCCCTTCCTCATGAAGGGTAACTCTTGTTTTCGTCCACAACCAGGCGTATGCAAACAATAGTCCGAACGCGCCAGTGAAGAACGCTAATACCGGGTCCACCCGGTGGCTCTGGTAGAAATCGTAAGCCGCCCAGAGCAGCAAAGGAACGAAGACCAGGGCCATTGCGATGCACCAGGAGAATGTGTATCGAAACGTGTTTCGAGCAGGTGACGGGAACATAGGAACACCTCAAGGAGAGTGTTGCTCATAGCATCTCTGCGCGAAGGGAGCTTGTCAAAAGATGTTTCGATCGAGTGTGCCCCGCGAGCACGAATTTCCAATCGCAAGGGACACCGGAGCCTATGCGCTCTTGCCCGCGCCCTGGGCGAAGAGGTGTAGAATGATTTCATGGGAAATCGTTCCGGCGAGAATCTGAACGTCACCTGCCCGTGTTGCCAGGCCAAGCTGGTGGTGGATGCCGTCTTTGGCGCGGTGTTATCGCACGAAGCGCCTGTGAAACCGGGGCCGAACGTTGACTTGACCGACGCGCAGAAGATTCTTGCCGAGCAGAACCGGCAGCGCGAAGACAAGTTTGCGGACTCCTGGTTCCAGGAAACAAACAAGGAAGATATCCTGGCGAAGAAATTTGAAGAAGCGATGAAGAAAGCCAAGGACGCGCCGGCAGGCAAGCCCATCCGCGATTTCGACCTCGATTAGCAGGTTCCTTTCCTTGGATTCCTTCAGTGCATCGTGTTCTCCGCGCGGGCTCTCCGAACCCTGTGTCCCAGTGTTATCCCTTTCTTTCTTCCCGCGCTAAACTAGTTCCTTACCATGGTCCGCCGCAAACTGTTCCGCCTCAAACTCCCGTCTCGCACACTGGTTCTGGGCAAGCGCACCTTGATCATGGGCGTCTTGAACGTGACGCCGGATAGTTTTTCGGACGGCAGCAAGTTTTACAATGAGGAACACGCGATCGAGCATGCTCTGCGGATGGAACGAGCTGGCGCCGACCTGATCGACATCGGTGCCGAATCGACCAGACCCGGTTCCGAAGGCATTTCCGCGGAGGAAGAATGGAAAAGGCTGATGCCGGTATTGGGCGGCCTGCGCAGGCTGCTGAAAATTCCAATCTCCATTGATACGCAAAAAGCGGAGGTCGCAGAGACCGCTCTGGATGCCGGCGCGGAACTCATCAACGATATTTCCGGGCTGAAGAGCGATCCGCGTATTGCCGAAGTCGCCGCACGCCACCGCGTCCCGCTGATACTGATGCACATGCGCGGAGAGCCGCGAACGATGCAAAAAGGGCCTTTTGCGCGCGAGGTGATGAAAGATATTCTGCAAGGCCTGCGGCACTCCGCCGCCATCGCCCGCAAATCCGGCGTCGCAAATTCGCAGATCGTTCTCGATCCGGGCATCGGCTTCGGCAAGAGCTTCGCGCAGAACTACGAGGTGCTCCAGAAGCTTCCGCAACTGACGAAGCTCGGCTATCCGCTGCTCGTAGGCACTTCGCGTAAGGGCTTCCTGGGCGCGACGCTGGCCCGCGACGGCAAGCCTGCTCCCCCGGAGGAACGCATCTGGGGCACCGCCGCGACGGTCACAGCCAGCATCCTAAATGGAGCGCACATCGTGCGCGTCCATGACGTAGAGGAAATGGCACAACTAGCTCGCGTTGCGGATTGTGTTGTGGATACCTCGCTTGCGCCCAAAAACTGAGCAGAACGTCGCAACGATAATCTGCCGGTAGGCAGCTCCTGTTGCGTTGCATCCGGTATAATTCGCTCCGGAATCAAGGAACATCCTCATCGCCCGTATTTTTTTGGAGAAAAGAGAATCCATGCCGCGCCGCGCGATCATTGCATCTTTATTTCTTTATTTCATTGCTTCCCTGCTTCCTGCCTACGCTCAGCTGCCACCAGCAAAGAAGGACGCACTCAGCCCGGCGCAAAGCAGCCAGACAGCGGCCTGCTCCACAACCGAGGCTTCTTCCTGCGCACAAGCCGCGGCGAAGATTCTCCCGATCGTGATGGGTTCGTCGCCGATGGAGGAGAACTTGCGGCGGTTGACCGACGAAATTGGCGGGCGCGTGACCGGTACGCCGGAAATGGCTAAGGCCGTTGCGTGGGGCGTTGCGGCCTTTCGAGCCGCAGGCGTGGATGTCCACACGGAAAAGTACACCCTTCCCGTAACGTGGAGTGAAGGCGACAGCCGGCTCGAGCTGCTCGGCCCAATAAAGTTTCCGGTGCGGCTGAAATCGGAAGGGTGGTCTCCGGCAACGCCTGCGGGAGGGATTGAAGCTAGCGTCGTCGATGTAGGCTACGGCACCGATGACGATTTTGCGAAGCCGGGAGCTTCGCTGAAAGGCGCGATCCTGCTGGTACACACCGACATCGGCACGACCTGGACGGACCTGTTCAACGAATATCTCCGTCCGCCGACAATTATTGAGAAAGCCCTGAAGCAGGGTGCAGTGGCCATTCTCTGGATCGGAGCACGAGAAAGGCTGCTGCTCTATCGTCACACGAATTCCCTAGACGGGGAGATCGACAAGATTCCTCAAGCTGTCCTGGCGCGTGAGGACGGCTTGCGCCTGGCACGGACCGTCGCGGCTTACCCGGGAAAAGTCCGCGTAAAGCTGGACATGCCCAACAAAATCGGCGGGTCGATCGAACAGGAAAACGTTGTTGGCGAAATCCGCGGGTATGAAAAGCCGGACGAAATCGTCATCCTCGGCGCGCACCTTGATTCCTGGGAGCTGGGCACCGGCGCGCTGGACAATGGCTGCAACGCGGCGCTGGTGATCGAAGCAGCGCGCGCGATCAAAGCCACCGGGCTGCTTCCGCGGCGCACTATCCGCTTCGTGCTCTTCAGCGGAGAGGAGCAGGGCACCATCGGCTCCTTCGAGTACGTGAAGTCGCACCGCGCCGAACTCGACAAAATCCGCGCCATGATCACTTACGACTCGGGAATCGGCCGCGTCACCGGCTACTCCCTGGGCGGCCGGCGCGACATTGAACCCGGCGTACGCGAAGCGCTGAAGCCCCTCGAATCCTGGGCCGCGAATACGGACACCTATGACGCGTCGTTCGGCACGGACAATTTCGATTTCCTGCTCGAAGGCGTTCCAACCCTCGTCGCCAATCAAGCAGAAGCCAACTACCTGCCGAACTATCACGCTGCTTCGGACACGCTCGATAAAGTGGACATCCGCGAATTGAAGCTGAACACGGTCCTGGCGGCGTTGACCGCCTGGGGCATCGCCGATCGCGTCGAGCCGCTCGGAAAGCGCCTTTCGCGCGCTGAACTCGACGTCCTCGTCAAGGAAACCGGCCTCGACCAGCAACTGAAGCTGCTTGGCTACTGGCCCGCATGGCAGTCCGGCCAGCGCGGCCGCAAACCCTAGCCATTCGCAGAGCGGCGGGCAGAATTCGTCTGCGTGATCGCTGCTCCACGCGAACCATGCCGTATTCGGCGACGGGCTTCCCGGTATACTAGATGTGTGACAAAAAGCCCGACTGACCTGAGTTCAGGCCTGCATGGCTCGATCCTCGCGGTCGATTACGGGCGCGCGAGAATCGGCCTTGCGCTGGCCGATTCCGAGACGCGCATGCCGCATCCGCTGAGCACTCTGCAGCGCATCAACCGCAATGAAGACATGCGGCGGCTGCGCGAGCTGGTGCGCGAGCACGGCGTGAAACAGATCGTCGTCGGTCTGCCGCTGCGGCTGGATGGCACGAGAGGCGAAATGGCCGAAGAGGTGGAAGGATTTGCCCAGCGATTGCGGAAGCAGATCGGTGTGCCCGTGGAAATGGTGGATGAGCGGCTGACGAGCTGGGAAGCAGAGCGATTATTGGAAGAGCTTCAGGGCAGATTCATCCGCGACGATAAGCTGCCCGGCGGCAGAAAGTCGAAAAAGGTTCAGGCAAAAATGACAGTGGACGCCGTCGCGGCTGCGGTGATTTTGAAAGAATATCTGGAACGGCAAGGGCAAGCACATGAGCACGAGAAAGCATGAAAGATAACGGTAAGCTAGAACCGTGGGGCTGACTTGAAGTTTCTACTCGCCATCATTCTACTGATTGTTCTCATCGCGGGCGCCACGGCCGCGTGGATGTGGTATGGCATGACGAAGCCGTACCAGGATTTCCCGGCGGAAGGCGTCTTCGTGGATATCCCACATGGGGCTTCGAGCCGGTACGTAGCGTTCCTCCTGAAAAAAAATGGAGTCATTCGAAGCGCGCTGGCGTTTGAGATTTATTCCCGCCGCAACCCTAGGCACACGCTGCAGGCTGGAGAATATTTCTTCGACCACGCAGCCACCGGCAAGGACGTCTTCTGGAAGCTCGCCAAAGGAGACGTCTACCAGCAGCCTTTCACAGTGCGAGAAGGCGAAACCATGTTTGATATCGCCCGCGAACTCGAGGCCGGTAAGTTCATGCCCGCCGGCGATTTCCTTTTCGCCGCCGGCGACGCGTCGCTAATCCGCGATTTCGCACCGGGCGCGCAAACTCTCGAAGGTTTTCTCTTCCCCGCGACCTATGAACTCCCGCGGCATCCTTCGGCGAGCGAATTGACCGTCGAAATGGTCCACAAGTTCAAAGAAGAGTGGAGGCGCATTGCCCCGGCAACAATGAGCGCGCAGCAGGATCAGGCTGATCCGCAATCAGTACTCCGCGTCGTTACGCTGGCATCCCTCGTGGAGAGAGAAACGCCCAGGCCCGAAGAAAGGCCGCTGGTCGCGGGCGCATTCGAGAACCGGCTGCGCCAGGGCATGCGCCTGCAATGCGACCCGACAGTGATTTATGGGATGGAGCGCTTTGGAAAGTATAATGGAACGCTGACGGGTAAGGACTTGAGCTTCGATTCGATCTACAACACTTACGAACACGCGGGACTTCCGCCGGGGCCGATTGGAAATCCCGGCGAAGCTTCGCTGCGCGCCGCGTTGCAGCCCGCGCAGACGAATTATCTCTATTTCGTTGCCAACACGCACGGAGGCCATTTTTTCAGCGCTACTCTAGAGGAACATAACAAGAATGTGGTTAAGTATCGCCGGCTGCTGGCAGGGTTGCCGGCGGACCCGCCACCACCGCCGCCTCCTCCCCCCAGCGCGAAGAAAAAACACGCCAAGCAACACCGAGGCGCAGCTCGATGACCGAAGACACAAAAACGAAAAAAGCACTGATCCTCGATACGGCCCGCGAGATTAAAGTCGAGAAATGGACGCCTGCGGAAATCGACCAACTGCGGCGCCGGCTGATCGCCGAACACGGGGAATCCGGCAAGACCGGCTCCGATTACATCGCGGAAGTCCTGAAAGACGCTGGGCACCGGGTGTTGCTGACTTTGCAGGAAGAAGCCGAAGAGCAATACGAGGAAGAGTTCGAGGATCTGCTGCACTTCAAAACTCTCGAAGATGCCGAGGTCAGCATCATGCGGCTGGATGAGCTGATGCTGAAATTCCGCGAACAGGGCGAGCACGCCGCCGTAGAGCGCGTTCTGAACGTGGCGCGGCTCGGGAAGCGCCGGGCGGAAATGATCGCGCGAAATCACAAAGTCGAGCCACACAAGCGCGACGAAAAGGTCGAGATTGCCAATTGGTTCCGCATCTGGCTGGAAACGCCGGACGCGTTCTTCGACTGGCTGGACGTGCGCAAGAAATCGCCGGAGTTCCGGGCCAAGTTTCCCGAAGCAGAGTTGGAAGAATGAGCGCGACCGGCAATCCCGTCCCGAGCGGCAACGCGCTGGAACTGCCGCCCTTCTCTCTGGACGTCCAGGCGCTGGATCTAGGCACCGGCGTGAAGACGGTAGGTCTCGAGCTGGTCGAAACCGAAAATCGCGAGCCAGTGCGTGGCAAGGATGCCGCGAAGATCTGGTCCGCAGTGTTCCCTGCTCTCGTCGGAAGCGATCCTTACGTGGTGGATTTCTTCAGCCACATCGATCGCGTCAGAGAATTTTGCAAGGCGCGCGGCATCGTCCTGCGCGAAGCCGCAGAACGATGCGTGGTGTTGCCACAGCCCGACCAGGAACAACTGCGCCAAATCTTCGAGCGTTTCGAAGGGGAGACTTTTGGGATCCGGGTTGGGGCTGCGGCCCAATCGGCCGATGCGTCCATCGAGGGCGATCTCTCCAAGCGCGGTCTGGATGCTTACCAGCCGGCTTATGCCCGATACACATTCTGTGCCATCTGCGAACCGGAAGACGGCTGGGTGACGATCCTGAGCGAATCCTTGTGGTCCAGCGAAATCATCCGGCGGGTGCGCCCGGCGGTTGAACCGTTTGATGTACACATTGCGCGGCCCAATTGAGTGCTCCCGCGGCTGCGACCCACATAGATGGACAGGCATCCAAGTGGTTGTTAGATTGCTCTTTTTGTCTTGGCAAGGACGGAATGGATTGATTCAGCGAGTGAAGAGATGCATGGTCGTGGCGACACTGGCGGCAATTTCCTGCGGCTGCGCGGGCAAAAACGGTGTGCGAAGCACGACCGTTGTGCCGCAAACGCAGAAACCCGTCGCCAAGGAAGCTTCGCGCGAAGAGCTCCTCGATCGATACAATCAGTTCGCGCGGAGTATCAAGACGCTCAACGCCACGGTGGAGTTGAAGCCCATCGCCGGTTCGAGATACAGCGGAGTGATCGACGAATATCACGAAGTGAAAGCGTTTCTTCTGGCCGCGCGGCCGGCGGACATTCGCATGATTGGGCAGGCGCCGGTCATTGGCACTACGGTTTTCGACATGGTCAGTAATGGGGAAACGTTCGAAGTCTCGATCCCTTCGAAACACAAATTCCTGGTCGGCCCGGTAGCCGCCGAGCGGAACAGCAGCAAGCCCATCGAAAATCTCCGTCCGCAGCACCTGCTCGATGCTCTTCTGTGGCCGGAGATTCGAAAAGAAGAAGCTTCGTATCTGAGAGAATTTAATGACGAGAATGCCCGGTACTACGTGCTGACGGTTTTGCGCGGCGGCTATCAAACCGAAGTTCTGCGCGAAATCTGGTTTGACCGCGCCGACCTGCAGGTTACCCGGTTGCAGACTTTCGGCCCAAAAGGAATCCTGCTTTCGGACGTTCATTTCTCCGGCTGGCAGGCTGTGGAGAGTCCTGGTGGCCAGAACGCGCAGTCAACTCCAGTCAATGGCACGCTTTCATTTCCGCGCACCATTCGCATTGATCGCCCGCACGACGACTATCAGCTCAATCTGCAAGTCACGAAAATTAGCCTGAACGAAGAGGTTCCCGCGGACCGCTTCAAGCTGGAACAGCCCGCCGGTTCGGAACTTGTGCACGTCGGCGACGCCACGGAGAACAAACAGCCATGATGGGCGAGCTGATCGCACGCAACTTGCTGCATCGTCCCCTGCGCACTCTCATCGGCGTGATGGCCGTTGCAGTGGAAGTCGCGCTGGTGGTCCTGATCGTGGGGCTTACCAGCGGCCTGCTCACGGAAACGGCGAAGCGCATCGAAGGAATCGGCGCTGACATCATGCTCCAGCCTCCGGCCGCGTCGGTATTTCTGGGCTTCAGCGGTTCTCCAATGCCGATCAAAATTGGCGAAAGGCTTTCCGAAATCAAATACGTGCAATCCGTGGCCCCCGTCCTCCTGCAATTCAACTCCACGGGCGGGGTGGATGTCATCTACGGCATCGACCCGGACAGCTTCCGCACCGTTTCCGGCGGCTTCGTTTTTATCGAAGGCCACGACATGGAAGGCCCCGACGATCTGCTCGTGGATGACTGGGCTGCCAAAGCCAAACACATCAAGGTGGGCGACACATACAAGCTGCTGAACCACGATTGGCACGTCGCCGCCATCATCGAGCATGGAAAAGGTGCAAGGCTTTTCGTGCCGCTGGACACACTGCAGGACCTGGTCGGGGCACGCGATAAAGCCTCCATTTTTCTGATCAAGTGCACTCGCCCGGAACACACTGAAGATGTGATGGAAGAAATCCGCCACACTCTGCCCGGCTATACGGTCCGTCCGCTGAAAGATTTTCTTTCGCTGATGACTTCCACGAACATCCCCGGGCTGCAGGCATTCATCAACGCAATGATCGCCCTGGCGGTCTGCATCGGCTTGTTGGTCATTTTTCTGACCATGTACACCACAGTCATCGAACGCACCCGCGACATCGGCGTGCTGAAATCACTCGGCGCGGACAGCTCGTTCATCATTCGCGCGTTGCTTAGCGAATCAGCCGCCCTTTGCGTACTCGGCATTTTCGCCGGCGTGGGCTTGAGTTATGCCGTCCGCGCCGCGTTTCTCGCGGGCTTCCCGACGTTGTCCATTCTCATTACGCCGGGATGGATTCTGCGCGCCGCGGGGATTGCGCTCATTGGCGCGGTATTCGGCGCCAGTTATCCGGCGTGGCTTGCCAGCCGCAAAGACGCCGTGGAAGCACTGTCCTACGACTAGGACCGAGAGAATTCGAAGCTGGGTTTACCGCGATTGCAGCGGGCATCGAAAACGCAAGAAGAAAACGCAAGAAAGGGCCGCGAAACTCGCGGGATGGCTAGGCAGGGATGGGAATCGCAGCTACAATAACGGCACCTGCCGAAGGGCCGTTTTTCCAGGGAAAAAAGAGCGTGGAGCCGATACTTAAGACAGAAAATCTGTGGAAACTCTACCGCGCGGGCAAGGTGGATGTGCCCGCCCTGCGCGGTGTGAATTTCGCAGTACAGCCCGGCGAATCTGTGGCTGTCATGGGCCCTTCGGGTTGCGGCAAGTCTTCTCTCCTGTATGTGATTGGCGGCCTTGCACAAGCCTCCCGCGGCAAAGTGTTCGTCGACGGCAACGACCTCACTTCTCTGAGCGACGCCGCCCGCACCAGGCTGCGGCGCCACAAAATCGGCTTTGTCTTCCAGCGCTTCAATCTGCTCCCGACGCTGACAGCCAAAGGCAACATCGCCATCGCCCAGTTTATTCATGGCGATGGCTTTGACCCGCACCGCTTCGATGTCGTCACACAGCTATTGGGCCTCGCAGGGCGCATGCATCACAAACCTTCGGAACTCTCGGGCGGCGAGCAGCAGCGCGTAGCGATCGCCCGAGCCATCATCAATGAACCGAAAATCCTCCTTGCCGACGAGCCCACCGGAAATCTCGACTCGAAAAACTCGGAAGTGGTTCTGCAGATGCTCCGCCAGCTGAATAAGGATCTTGGCCAGACCATTGTCATGATCACGCACAATCCCGAAGCCACCACTTATTTCGACCGCGTCGTGCACATGCGCGACGGGATCATCGTCGACGGAGTGCCTGCGGACTGACATGGCCAGCCTCGGACAAATCCTCTCGAAGACGTTTTTCTGGTCTTACGAGCGCGGCACCTGGCAGTACGACGCGGCCGTCATCCTGATTCTCGTTTTTGTCCTGCTGACGCCGCGGGAATGGTTCAAGGACAAGCCGGTCGGTGGAGCGCCCGTCACGCCGGGCCAAGTCCAGCTGATTTCTCAGGATGGCAGCCGGTTGACGTACCGCGTCGACGCGCGTGTTCTTGCTCCTCCCACAAGGCTCGCCTTGCAAAGCGATCTGCACACCGCGCTGCAAGAGGCGCTGCCGGAGTTGCACAACGGAAACTTCCTGATTGCCAAGATCGAACCGCTGCGCGACGAGCAAGGCGTGGTGATTGCCTACCAAGTGGAGATCCGCCACTAACTCCCTTCGAAACGAGCCCTAAAACGCATTCGAACGTAACGCCCCCGCATGCCCGCACGTCTCTCTCTATGCTACGATTCTGAAAGGCCGGATGAGCCGCGATTCCGCCACTCGATAGGGGCAACGATTGAAACCTCTACGTCTACTTCTTGCAATGTTAACTCTGGCTTGTACGCCCGGCGCGTTTCGAATGCATGCCGCGCAGGCCAATTCACGCCTGAGCATCGAAAACGTCTTGACCATGATGGACCACGGCGCGCAAAACTTTCACACTTTGACCGCCGACATCGAGCACCTTAAGTACACCGCGGTCGTGAAAGACACTTCCAAAGAATCCGGTCACATTTTTGTGCGCCGCGATGACAAGATGCGCATCGAAATCCTGCAGCCTGACCCGCGTACCATTCTGAGGACTGGCGACTCCCTCTTCGTCTACACTCCCAAAATCAACCGTGTGGAAGAATTTGATCTCGGCAAGAACCGGGCGTTGATCGATCAATACGTTCGCCTGGGGTTCGGCACAAAAACCGAAGAAATCAAAAAGAGCTATTTGATCACCTTCCTGGGCGAAGAAGATCTCGATCAAAAGAAAACTGCGGTACTCGAACTGACACCTAAATCGGATCAGACTCGCGGCCAGATCAGCAAAATCCAGATGTGGATTGATGAAGCGTCCTGGCTGCCAATCGAGCAGAAGTTCTTCGAGACGAGCTCGGGAGATTACGTCCTCTTCCATTACAGCAACATGCTGGAGAATCTGAAAATCGGCGACGGGAAATTCAAGCAGGATTGGCCGAAGGGCGTCCTCCGCGTGAAACCGACCGCCTAGCTTTCAGAAGTTCAGGTCCCTCGCCGGCAGGTTTTCTTGCCTCATTCCTTTTTAGTGCGCCGCGGCGCGTTCCTGCGCGAGCAGTTGTTCCTTCCGTGATAACCCCCAGCGGTATCCGGCCAGCGTGCCGTCCTCGCGAATCACCCGGTGGCACGGCACGACAATCGAAACGGGATTCGTCGCGCAAGCGCGCGCCACGGCTCGCACCGCTTTCGGCTGTCCCAGGGAGCGCGCCACCTGTGAATATGATCGCGTCCGCCCACGCGGTATGCGCTGCAATTCCTGCCACACCCGCCGCTGAAACGCCGTCGCCTGCAAATCCAGCGGCAGCTCCAACCGTGGCTGTTTTCCTTCGATGCGCTGGACGATTTCTCGGACCCAACGCTGAAACGAATCCGTTGCCGGAGTAATTTCAGCGCGCGGGTATTCTTCCCGCAATTCCGCGATCAGTTTGCTTTCCGCATCGCCCAGATAAACGGCCGAAACACCCCGTTCCGTGGCCGCCACGAGAACTTTTCCCAACGGCGACTTCGCAACTGTGTATCCGATCTTCATGTTCTTTCCTCCCTTTCGATACGTCGCCGGCGTCATCCCGAGCTGCGCATTGCTCCGCTCGTACACGCGGCTTGAGGATCCATATCCGGTCTCATACAGCGCATCGGTAATGTTCTTGCCCGACCGCAGCAGCATCTTGAATCTCTTGATCCGCAATGCCTCCGCAAGCTCGCGCGGCGCAAGTCCAGTCACGTGCTGAAACGCCCGCCGCAGCGTCGCTTGCGTCGTCCCCAATGTCCGGGCAAGAGCCGCCAGGCGGACGCTTTCTTCGGCGGATTCACTGAGATGCCGCGCCGCACGCTGCACCAGCGCCACGGCTCCGGAAATTTCGTTGGGCCGGCAGCGAAGGCAGGGCCGGTAACCTTGCTTTTCGGCCTCCTCCCGCGTGCGATAGAAGACGACGTTACGCCGCAGCGGCCGCCGCGCCGGGCACGATGGACGGCAGTAGATATGCGTGGAGCGCACCGCCAACACAAAGGTCCCGTCCGCCCGCGAATCTCGCGCCAGCGTCGCCCGCCAGTACCGCGCGGCGGCGTGTACTGAAATTCCTTGTTCGCTTCTTGTTTGTGTCTGGCTCATGTTGAATACGCTAAAAGTAACGCACACGGAAAAACAAATCTATCCGCAAACGAACGGCAAAGTGAAAAGTCAGTATCGGGCAGGTGAGCCGGTCTGTCAGGCTTCGTTGGCAGCGGGGAGCGCATCCTTGACGGCGCGGGCCGGCGCCGGATGCGGCGCGGTGATCACCAGAATCACGGCTGTCACGATGACTCCCGCGGCAAGCATGGTCCGCAGGGAGACGGCTTCCCCAGCCAGCAGCCATCCCAGGAACAGCGCCACCACGGGATTTACGAACGCATACGTCCCTACTCGCGCCGCGGTGCTCTTCTGCAGGATATAGATATACGCGCTGAACCCGATGCCTGAACCAAACACGATTAGATAGCCCAATGCCAGCCATGACCTCGCGCTGATAGCAGTAAAATGGAACGCGCGAAATTCTCCCGTAAACAAAGCCACCAGAAGAAGAGTGGCGCCGCCCGATAAACACTGCATCGCCACGCTCAGCATGGGAGAACTCGGCATCCCGCCGTGTTTCGAATACAGCGAGCCACAAGCCCATGCCAGCGATGCAAACACCAGGATGCCCGCACCCTCGGGATCGACTCGCCCCGAGCCTCCCAGGTGCGCAGGACCGACCAGCAGCACCAAGCCGCCAAAGCCCATCACCAGTCCGACGACCACCCTGAAGACTGGCCGAACGCCGCCTGGGCGCAGCCAGTCCAGAATCACCAGCCATAGCGACACCGTGGCGACCAGCAGTGCGGCAACCCCGGATGGCACCGTTTGCTCCGCCCAACTGACCCCGCCGTTGCCCACGCAGAGCAACAGAAATCCGGTAACAAGCGCCGCTCGCCAGTGCGCCGCACTGGGCCGAATCCCGGCCTTACGGCGAAAAATGGGATACAAGATGAGCCCCACGCACAAGTGGCGCAAGCCCGCGAGAATGAACGGCGGAAACGATTCGATGCCCACGCGAATCGCCAAATACGTGGAGCCCCACACAATGTAAACAGCAGCGAACGCAATTAGCACTAGTGTTGTCGCGCGGGCATGGCCGGGAGCGAGAGGAACTGAAGTTTCTCTGGCGCTCGGCGCTTCAAGAGGCGTCGTGGGCATGAGCCGTGGCCTTACAGACCATAAGTAGCGTCCAAAACCGAAACTGTCGAGCACCATATTGGTAGAGTCTTCTTCTTGGAAATCCACAGCATCTTGTGGCCCGAGTCGAGTACTATGACTAAGTGTTTCAAGTTAGGACACTTCGAACGTTTTCCACAGGTTGACGTAGAGTCCTTCTAGTGACATCGTATCGCTCCGCACCGCGTGGGTGCGGTCGGGGCAATTCCAGAAAGACAGTCTGAAAGTTAAGTTTGTTGGGCCACTGCCAGCGACAGTGAACTGGCGTCTCTGAGGGCACATTGAACGCGTCGAAGCGCGCACTTCCATTGGAAAATTGGCCGGACGAACTCTCCGCGGACGTTTGCGCGGGCAAGGATCTACCGAGTTTTGGACCGGAAACCCCGCGTGCGCCTGCGTTGCGACTGAAACCGCTCCTCGTTCCCGCGCAACCTCGCCGTTTTGCTCGCGTTCCAACCCATGCCGTAGGCGTTTTTCCCGAGCATCGTGAATATCCCCGCGCCACGCTCAATCTGCCGCTCCGTCTACGCTCCGCGGCCGGCGCGGCTGAAGATCATCCCATCACTCTTGTCACTAGGGATATCAGCTCGACGGGCGTCTATTTTCTCTGTCCTAAGCAGCTTGCGGCCGGAACTCCCATTGAGATTGAAATCGTACTGGTCAGCAAGCCCCTCGGACTTGGAAATGTAGTCATGGTCACAAAGGCTCATGTGCGACGCATCGAGGCTGCCTCGGTGCCTGGCTGGTACGGAGTCGCCGCGGCGTTCGACGACGTCGAATTTGACCGCGACGATGGCCTTCCCACGCGTTTCCTGAAGCGTTAGGATTTTTTCTTCCGACAGCTAGAACATCCCCATTCTTGTGCTCTACGGCCCTGCCTGGGAGACTCGCAAGGTGGTCTTCCCTCCGGCACTTTCTGCTACCCTGTTGGGCCGATGGTCAAGAATCACAATCGTTCCGTGGAAGCCGTCCTCTTCGACTGGGATGGCACGCTCATTGACTCCTATCATGCAGACGCTTCCGCTTACCTGGCCATGTTCAAGGAAATGGGTATCTCCTGGGGCCTCGAAGAACTCGAGAAAAACTACTCCCCAAACTGGTATCACGTCTATCGCGCCGCCGGGATGCCACGCAAACATTGGGACGACGCCGACCGCTCCTGGCGTTTGCACTACGCCAAGCACAAGCCAAAGCTCATTTCCGGCGCACGGCGGGTCCTCGCAAGCTTGGGCAGCGCGCATCACCTTGGCCTCGTCAGCAGCGGTGATCGTGACCGCGTCCATCGCCAACTGCGCGAATTCCGATTGACCGGTCTCTTTGCCGCTCGCGTCTGCAGCGACGATACGGTCCGCAAGAAGCCACATCCGGAGCCGCTCCGGCTTGCCCTTCGTCAAATGAAGATTGCTTCCTCGGCATGCGTCTACGTCGGCGACGCTCCTCAGGATGTGGAGATGGCACGCCGCGCGGGGGTGCGGGCGATTGGGGTGTTAGGTCCGTTTCCCACGGAAAAGCGCCTTCGCGCCGCCCGGCCGGACTTCCTGCTCGAATCCATCGACGAATTGCCGGGTGTTTTGAAACTCTTGCGCCGCTAGTGGAGGCAATCTTGCCGCCAGGTGGATCTAAGGTTTTGCCGGAGCGCCGACAGGCGGTGGTGCTGCCGCGGGGGCTGTTGGAGTCGCTGGCGTCGCGCCCACAGGTTTGAAGTCCGTCCACTTGATCACAACGCGTACAGGTATCAACACATCTTTCTGCCGCAGAGTGTCATCCGAGCGCGCATAGTCCGGGAACCAGTATTTTCCGTCAACATTTTCGCGATACGTCTCAAAGAGGCTGAACGTCTTCCCGGAAAGACTGTGCATTTCGCCCAGGTCCGTCACCCACTTCCCGTAGGTTTTCACTACCTCGAGATATTTCGCGTCGACCCACACGATGCCGTCAAAATAAGCTTTTGAGCGTTCCACGCCTTTGGGCTTCACCTGAAAAATGTAGCAATCGACTTCGTCCACCAGCTCCCGGCCAAGGAATTTCAGGTCGTATTTCGCAAGCTGGCCTGACGTAAGCGGGAACAACGGTACCTTGTCAAAGCTTTCCAGATCCTCCGCCCTGAGGTACAGGTGCAACAGCGTGGAATGCGGCCGTTCGATCACTTTCTCGAAATATTTTCCGTCCACGTCCCGGGCCGGTTCGGTCACCATCACGTACTCTCCGGCTGGCTGCCCGTCGGGGCCAAACTCTTCGATGCGCACCGTCCTCCGGTAAGTGAAACGAGTCCGCGCGATCAGATACTCGTCTTCTTTCTGCGCGAAGCGCCTGATGATTTCGGCTTCGGGAAGGGACGGTGGCGCTTCCGGCGTCGGGTCATTCCCGACGCGCGTCACACGATGCTCCGGAGGTGGCGCGATTGGCCCTTGCTGCGCAGCATGCGCCGAGACCAGCGTTGCTTGAAAAAGTATAGCGCCGAGGAGCACAACTGTACTACGTAGGAGAAAAACGCGTCCGCAGTCCGCAAATGAATAGCTCTGATTCATGTAAATTTGGATGCGCCCACTTCCCTGCCAGGCAGCCTGTCGCCGTCTCAAACCAAGAGTCTATCGTACCGAGCGCATGCATCCCAAGCCGCCCGCTTGCCCTGAGCGCCAATTCCCGCATCCCGCGCCTTTGGTCACGTGCCTGCGGAACACCTCGATTTTTTTTTGCCACCTGGCAGGCGAAGAAGAAAATAGAAGTCTCTGCTACAATTTTGAGGATTCGTGAGCGACGCAAAACAAGCCAAGCGGTATCTCGTCTCCGGAATGGTCCAGGGTGTGGGCTTTCGCTACTTCACCCAGGCCGCCGCGGAAAAACTGCATATCGGCGGCTTCGTGAGAAATCTGCGCGATGGCCGCGTCGAGGTATTCGCTGTCGGCTCACCCCAGCAGCTCCAGGAATTGCGCGCTACGCTTGAACGCGGCCCGCGTTTCTCCAGCGTCAGCGAAGTTTTGGAAGAACCCGCAGCACCCGATCGGCAATACGAAGGCGATTTTTTCATCAATCCCAGCGATTGAAACGCGCAGATTAAACGGAAACGAACCAGGAGGAGCCGTTCGAATGAACGATCTGAAAAAGTTGATCCGCGAAGTGCCCGATTATCCCAAGCCGGGCATTCTTTTTTATGATTTGACTACGCTCCTCAAGGACAAGCACGGCTTCCACACGCTGATCGACCGCCTTTGCGAACACTACAAAGGTCACACCATCGACGTCGTCGCAGGCATCGAAGCGCGCGGCTTCATTTTTGCTCCTGCCCTGGCCTACCGTCTTGGCGCAGGATTCGTCCCTGTTCGAAAGCCGAAAAAACTCCCCGCCAAAACCGCCAGCATCTCCTACGCGCTCGAGTACGGCACGGACACGCTCGAGATTCACGAAGACGCTGTAAAGCATGGCCAGCGCGTCATCATCTGCGACGATCTTCTCGCCACCGGTGGCACCGCCGCCGCCACCGTCAAGCTCGTCCAGCAACTCGGAGGCATCGTCGAAGGCGCCGCCTTCGCCGTCGAGCTCACCTTCCTCAACGGCCGCAAAAAACTGGACGGCGTCGACGTCTTCTCCCTCATTCAATACGACAAGTAGACAGATTACTGACCGGGGCCGACCAACTCGATTCCGTCGGCGCCAGAAGGTTTTGTCACGAGAAGCCACCGCACAACGTCTGGCGGTGTTGAAAGCCATTCCGATGTCGACTTGCTTCCAAACGATTGCGCCGAGAGTTTCTTACGAAACAGGCCATGGCCCTTAAGCTCGAATTCAACAACGTTCGAACTGTGCCATTTGACACAACTTATCGCTTCCCATGGCAGTACTTGCTCTTTGAAGTAGCGCCTGAAATGAACTCCCTGTTCCGTTGCATGACCGTACACGAGCTCTTCGTTACTAACGACAAGTATTCCTATAAAAATAAATAGGAAACCAAAACGCATCGGCTCATTGAACTCTGTGCTGCTAAGGACCACTGAAGTGACAACGATTAATACAAAGATCGAACCAAGTTTCCATGTGATCCAAAACAAAAAGGAGCCTACCGGGACCTCATTGCTGCGCATTAGAGAGTTTCATTTTCTTTGATGACGTTGGCGGACGGCCTCAAAAAGGACCACTCCCGCGGCAACCGAAACATTCAGCGACCTCACTGGGCCAGTGGTCGGCAACTTCACGACAAAATCGCATCGCTCGCGTGTCAACTCGTGCAGTCCCTTGCCTTCGCCTCCCAAGACAATGCCCGTGGGTGAGGTGTAATCCACCTCCGTGTAGCTCTTGTCTCCGTCCTCATCCAGCCCCACCAGCCAGTAACCCGCTTTCTTCAATTCTTCCATCGTACGCACCAGGTTCGTCACCTTCGCCACCGGCAAGTGCGCCAGCGCCCCCGCTGAAGCGCGCGCCACCGTATCCGTAAGTCCTGCCGCACGCCGCTCCGGAATAATTACCCCGTGCGCCCCCGCTGCCAGCGCTGTTCGAATAATCGCCCCCAGATTGTGCGGATCCTCGACGCCATCCAGCAAAACCAGCAGCCCCATGCCTCCGTGGCTCTTGCTGGCTAGCGCGAGAACATCTTCAAGAGTGGCAGGAGCGCGCGCCGCCGCCAGCGCCACCACTCCCTGGTGGTCTTTCGAATTGGCCAGCCGATCCAGTTGCCCGCGGTCCTCGAACCGCACCGGCACGCCCTGCTGGCGCGCCAATTGCACGATCTCCTCCACGCGCGTGTCCTGCCGCCCTTTCGCAATCGCAATACGGTCAATCGGACGCTGCGCTTCCAGCGCCTCCTTCACCGCGTGAATTCCCGTCAAACAATCCATGGCCCAGACAGTGTACAGGCGAGCGTCCCCACAGGAAAGGTAGGACAGGCATTCCTGCCTGTCCTCCGAACTCGCCCTGCGTTAGGCTCCCGGAACATCGAGTTCAATCCAGCGCCGCACAAAACTCCACAATCCTCGTCCGCGCCGATTTCACCGGCACCGTAAACGTAAGCCCTGCGGCCTCGTCCAGCAACAAAATGACCCGATCCAACACTCCTTCTCCAGCGCGCCCCGCCAGCGCCAGACGGATCGGATGAAACAACTCCCGCCAGCGCAAATCCATTCGCCCTTTCAATTCCGTGATGATTACCTTGAATCTTTCTGAATCGAGCGGCGTGCCGTCCAACAGAATCAGCGCCAGCTCGCGCAACACATCCCGCGCCGCGTAACGCGAAAGCACTACATGACTTTCCACCCTGGAGATAATTTCGCGCGCATCATATTGAAAAATTAGTTCCAGAAGCTCAGCCCGCGCCGTGCTGTCCGGGGCGTGTCCGCCAAGCATCGCGGCCGCGCGCTCGCACCAGGAGATTTGCTCCGTGGTGGGCTTATCCGCAAGCCACCCATGCTCGCGAAGAATGGTTACTACATCGCTCGTTGTAAAGGGATTTGCAGCCGCAACGGGCGCATCGGAATGATCACCGGGAAGCATTAGGGGCTAGCGGGAAGCAAGCGTAGCCACAACATGTGCGGCGATGGCTTCGCCGCGCCCGACCGCGTCCACGCCTTCGTTGGTCTTCGCCTTCAAATGAATTTTTTCAGCCGGCACGCCAAGCGACTTGGCCAGAGCCTCACGCATCCTCGGAAAGTGCGGACCAAGTTTCGGTTTTTCCAGGATCACCACCGCGTCGACGTGCTCGATCCCAAAATGCTTCTCGTCCAGCAGCTTTCTCGCGTGTTCCAGAAAGAGCAGGCTGTTCGCGCCCTTCCACTTCGGATCGCTGTCCGGAAAATGCGTGCCGATATCCCCCAGCCCCGCCGCACCCAGGAGCGCATCGCAAAGCGCATGCGCCAGCACATCGCCATCCGAGTGCCCCACCGGCCCCTTTTCGAACGGCACTTCAATTCCGCCTACGATAAGTTTCCGCCCCGCCTCCAGCCGATGCAGATCGTAGCCGAGACCGCACCGCACGCTCATACTTTCTTCCGCTCGCTCTCAAGGTAGAAGCGAGCCAGCTCCATATCCGCCGGCTTGGTGATCTTCATATTGCGCTCGGAACCCAGCACAACATGTACGTCGTGCCCCATGCGTTCGACCAGTCCAGCCTCATCCGAAGCATTCACGCCATCGGCCTCCGCCCGCGCAAACGCTTCCTTCAAGAGCTTCGTGGCAAAAGCCTGCGGGGTCTGCGCCAGCACCACGCGCTCCCGCGGCATCGTTCCTACAATCAAGGCCACATCTTCGGGCAAGCTCGCGCGCTTCACTTCTTTCACCGTATCCATCGCCGGAATGCCCAAAATCGCCGCTTCGCACCGCCTCGCTTCTTCGATCACCCGCGCAATCTGCTCGGCCGTGACGAACGGCCGCACGGCATCATGTACCAGCACAATCTCGGTATCCTCGGGCACTGCCCGCAGCGCCGCCGCCACGGATTCCTGCCGTGAATCCCCGCCCTTTACCACGCGCACCGTTTGCTTGAATTTCTCCCGCGCAATTCGCTCTTCGAGACGCGCTATTTCGTCCGCCCGCGTGGCCACGATAATGTCCGTAACCTGCGCGCAGGAAGCGATCCGCCTGAGGCTGTGAATCACGATCGGCGTTCCGTCCAGCTCCAGAAACTGCTTGGGCGTTTCCGCGCCCATGCGCGTTCCCATGCCGGCGGCGGGAAGAATGGCGGCAATTCGGCTCATATCGGAAGCGGCTCCGGCCCGGTATGCCCCATGGGTGGACCCGCAAACCTCAGAGTGTACATCAAGCAAGCCTGCGGCGTGAAATAGGCTAGCGCGCGTATAGCAATCGTTCAAATTGCGGATCTTACTTACTCTGAAAAAACGATGACCTCCGACGATCGTGGCTCAAGCAGACAAAAGTTCGGCTAATTCCCCTCTGGTGTAGGAAAAATCGGATTTCGCTGGCGCTCCTGAGGGGACCGCTCCGGCAGGCGTCCGCCATTCTCCGCCCGGCCCGACGCACCTGCGCGCGTCCCGCCGCCTCCATCGCCACTGCCGGCAACTGCGGCCTGCCGCAGCATGGGAGCAGCTTGTTCCGCGCGCTCTTCCAGCCGTCCAAAAATCATTTTGCCTGCCGTCGTCTGGTGCACCGAAGTGACCGTCACGTCCACGTTCTTATTGACCATCCGGCGCGCGCCGTCCACCACTACCATCGTTCCGTCATCCAGGTACGCCACGCCCTGGCTCGCTTCCTTCCCTTCGCGCGTAATCAAAACGCGCAACGGCTCCCCGGGCAGCACCGCCGTCTTCAGCGCATTCGCCAATTGATTCACATTCAGCACCGGCACTCCCTGCACCGTCGCCACTTTGTTCAGATTAAAATCGTTGGTAACAATCTTTGCGCCTAGCCGCCGAGCCAGCTCCACCAGCTTGTGATCCACCTCGCCGGCTTGCGCAGAATCCTCCAGGATGCGCACTTCCACGCCGGGCATTTTCTGCATACGCTGCAGCACCTCCAGCCCGCGCCTCCCGCGCTGCCGTTTCAACCCGTCCGAGGAATCCGCCACCATTTGCAGCTCGCGCAGCACGAATTGCGGCACGCTTAACACACCATCGAGAAACTGCGCGTCGCAAATTTCCGCGATGCGCCCGTCAATCAGCACGCTGGTGTCCAGTAGCTTCATGGATTGCTCGGGTGCAGACTGCTTTTCAAAAAAGTGGCTGAACGAGCCGGCTCGCAGTTTTTCACTTCGGCCAGACCCCACCACCAGTCCGAGATAGCCAAGGGCGAAGAGGGAAGCAAATTCGAGGAAAGACTTGGTAGGTTCCGGCTCATTCGTGCGGGAAATTACGAGGGTAACGAGGAGGGCCGCGAAGATCCCCAGGACCGCGCCAAATGCTCCGCCTAGAAGCCCGCTCAGCGCTGCGCGCCTAAGCCGCAATTCCGCCAGCAGCACCAACAGTGCAATCAGGAACCCCACTCCGGCCGCCGGCAATCCGTGCAGACCAAACGGCCCCAGCGTATAGCTGACGGCTGCGGTGCATGCAATCAAGAAAGCGCGCACCACCCAATAGTCCCAGGCAATGCGTGACGCCCGCCCGGCAGGCCAATGGATGCTCTTGTCTTCAATTGCGGCGGTAGCCCTGGAATCCGGAGAGTTCGAACGACGCGGCACTTCAGGAGTGTTCCGGCTCATACGACCTCACAGTTTCGGCTTTCACTGCAAAATCAGTACAGCCAGCCCGCAGAAGCAGTAGACCCGGGGCCGATGCGGGATGCGGAACGCACACGCGCGTTCCCGCCGTGTATATACTCTTTCAATAGGGCAACGTCAAGATGTCCTCGGAGAGGCAACAGAAGAAAAGCGGATTCAGTGGATCGGGACTGCGGACTATCGCAGGTAGACCCGCGGCACGCGCTGGCTCACCGCACAAAGCAGGTCCGATGTGACCGTGCCGACGCTGCGTGCCACCAGGCTCGCCATGTGGCTATGCGCACCATCAGTGCCGTAAATTGTAGCCACATCGCCAATCTCTGCGCCCACGACATCGGTGACGTCGATCATCGTCACGTCCATCGAAACTATCCCGACAATCGGCGCAAGCTTCCCGCGGAGCAGCACGCTCCCGCGATTCCCCAGCGAGCGGTGGATGCCGTCACCGTAACCCGCCGCGAGCACGCCGATCCGCGACGGCCTCTTCGGCACAAAGGTCGCGTTGTATCCCACGCCCGCTCCCGCCGGCACACTCCGCAAACTGATGATCCGTGAACGCAGGCTCATCACCGGCTTCACCACCAGCCGCTTTTCCGCCTCTTCGCGTTTTTCCATAGGATCGTAGCCCGGGTGGTAGCCGTACAAAATCGCGCCAGGCCGCACCATGTCTGCCCAGGTCTCCGGGCGCGTCACGATGGCGGCGCTGTTCGCAAGGTGCACGATTCCAGGATCGATGCCCAGCGCGTGCAGGCGCTCCAGCGCGGCATAAAACCGCTCTTCTTGTTCGCAAGTCTGCTGGCCCACCGCAGTGTTCGTGAAAACCTCCGACGAAGCAAAATGCGAAAAAACTCCGGTGAGCTGCAAATGCTTGCACTTTGCCAGTTGCCGTGCAAAACATTCCACGTCGGACGTCGCGATGCCCAGCCGGTTCATACCCGTATCAATTTTCAGATGAAACGGCACGCGCTTCTTACGCTGACGCGCCGCCGCGCGATCCAGCAACGCCAGTTGTTCGCAGCGATGGATGACAGCGGTTAGATCGTGTTCCACCAACCGGGATTCTTCCCCGGGTACAAAGCTCGTCAGGATGAGCACTGGGTTTCGAACGCCGGCGTTTCGAACGGCGATGCCCTCCTCCGTACACGTCACGCCGAACCAATCTGACCCGGCCTTTTCCAGCGCTTTGGCCACCTCGGGTCCGCCGTGACCGTAACCGTTGCCCTTCACAATCGATAGAATTTTGCGCGGCGTCTTGCGCTTTTCTTCTGGAGGATTCACGTACTTTCGAATGGCCTGAAGATTGTGCGTCAGGGCAGATAGAGAGACATCGGCCCACACCGGGCGTCTCACTTCTTTGCGGGGACTCTTCTGCGTGCGTGCCATCGTTTTCCCAAAAATTTAGTTTACGACATTCGCCGTGCGCGCGCCGACGGCCACTTTGGCTGCCGCGTGAAAGACAACACCTGATTCGAATGCACCTGAAAAGCCACGAAACGCAGCCCCTAGCAAAGGCTTGCCAAGAATGAAACGCCCGTCTAAAGCATTCACTCACATGAAGTTACTGGTAGTCCGGCTTTCTGAATTCTCGTTCTTCCCGGTTTCTGAATGGAAAGTCTGTGGCCGTTCTGCCGCGCTGTGGGAAGAATTACATGTTGTCGGGGTTGAACTGCGAGAAGGCGTCCGGCGCCGCCTCTTCGAATCGCGTGAAGCGGCTTCGAAAGACAAACTTCACGCTGTCCACCGGCCCATTGCGTTGCTTGGCGATTTTCAGCTCGGTTTCTTCCCGCTCTTCGGGAGTCGCGCCTTGCTTGAAAAAATGCGGCCGGTAAATGAACATGACCACGTCGGCATCCTGCTCGATGGCGCCCGATTCGCGCAAATCGGAAAGCTGCGGCCCGCGTTCATCGCGCTCCGGCGCGCGCGAAAGCTGGCTCAGCACCAGCACGGGAATCTGCAGCTCCTTGGCCAGGCCTTTCAGCGCGCGCGAAATGCTGGACACTTCTTCCTGCCGGTTACCAAAGCGCCCTCGTCCGGTAATCAATTGCAGGTAGTCCACGATCAACATCGAAAGCCCTTTGTCGCGCTTCAGCCGCCGCGCTTTGGCACCGATCTCCAGCACGCTGATCGAGCCCGCGTCATCCAGCCACAGCGGCGCGGACGAGATCGTTCCCAGCGATTCCGTCATGCGCCGCCAGTCTTCTTTGCTTAGGTGTCCGGTGCGGAACTTGTGCGCGTCAATCTGCGCCACGGACGCCACAAGGCGCTGCAGCAGCGACTCCTTGGACATTTCCAGACTGAACATGGCCACCGGGTGCCCGCCGCGGATGGCAATGTTCTCCATCAAATTCAGCGCCAGCGCCGTCTTCCCCTGCGAAGGGCGCGCCGCCAGGATGAGCAACTCCGAGGACTGCAGTCCGGAAGTGAGTTTGTCGAGTTCGGTGTATCCCGTGGGGATTCCGGTGATGCTCTTGCCTTCCCGGAAGATTTTCTCCAGCCGTTCGAAATTGTCGCGGACGATTTCCTTGATCGGAACGAGACCAGCCTTCACGCGGTCTTCCGCTAGCGCGAAAATCGAGGATTCGGCGTTATCCAATATCGTATCGGCGCCGTCTTCGCCTTCAAACGCTCGCTGCTGGATGTTGTGCGTCGTGTGAATCAGATTCCGCAGCATCGCTTTTTCTTTCACGATGCGTGCGTAGTGCTCGATATTCGAAACCTTGGGCATCCCATCGGCCAGCGACGCCAGATACGGCGCGCCTCCAGATGCTTCCAGATCGCCCCTGCGATGCAGCTCTTCCGTCAGCGTAATCAGGTCAATGGCCTGCTGGCTCTCCGCCAGGGCGATCATCTGCGTGAACACACGCCGGTGCTGGTCCATGAAAAAGTCTTCCGGACGCAAACTCTCGATCGCAGCGTTCAGCGCGTTGTTATCCAGCAGAATCGCGCCCAGGACGGAGCGCTCAGCATCCAGATTATTCGGCAACGGCTTTTCGAGTGTCGTATCAACAGGCATGAGAGGTCTGCGATTTATTCGCCTTTTCTTCGCTTTTGTACCACGATCTGCGCGCGAGGGCAAGCGCAGATATTTTCATTCCCCGTTCGGAGTCTTCCTTGTTCAAGCGATGCGTCATTGTGAGTGGAAGTCTTGCGCGCGTCAATCCGAGTGCCTGTGCATCGCGTCGGAAATCTCTGCAAATCTTTTTCGTGCGAGAAAAAAACAGGGGCACGATACATCGTGCCCCTGGGCTTGCAAACTTATGCGAAGTTGGATCGCGGCTACGCTTCTTTTTCCACGCTCACTTTGATTTGGGCGGTGACGTCGCGGAAGACTTTGATGGTCACGGGAAATTCGCCGATGGTCTTGAGTGGCTCGGCAAGCTGCGCCTGTCGCTTGTCAATTTTAAAACCCTGCGCGGCGAGTCCTTCGGCGATGTCGGCAGTTGTGACCGAGCCGAACATCTGATCGTTCTCGCCGGTCTTGCGCGTAAACTTCAGCGAAATTCCGTTGAGAAGCTCAGCCTGCTTCTGTGCCGCTTCCATCTCCGTAGCGGTTTTCTTGGCCAACGACGTTCGAATGCGCTCGATGGCTTTCAAGTTGCCCGCAGTCGCCTCGACCGCGAGTTTCTGCGGCAGCAGGAAATTGCGCGCGTAGCCGGGCTTCACCGTGACCACGTCGCCGCGGTGCCCCAATTTTTCAATGTCTTCTTGAAGAATAATTTGCATGAGTATTCTCTTGGCTCCTCGTCCTTAGGCCTTCGGCGCTTCAGCGCCCGCAACCGGCGCGCTCGTAGCTGGCGCAACTCCCGCTGGTGCAACCGGTGCAGCATGCCCAGCAGCCGCTCCTGGTACAACCACGCGAGGTGCCTGTGTGCCCGCCGCGCTTCCAGCAAACGGCAGCAGAGCGATGTTGCGCGCCCGCTTGATGGCTACGCCCAGCCAGCGTTGATGGCGCGAACACACGCCGGTCATGCGCCGCGGCAGAATCTTCCCGCGCTCCTGCACGAACTGCGACAGGATGTCCGCGCGCTTGTAGTCGATGAAGTCCATCTTCTCGACGCAGAACTTGCAAACCTTCTTCTTGCGGAAATACTGGCGCTTGCCCCGTGGCCGGCCACCTGGCCCGCCCGGTCCACCGCCACCCGGCCCGCCTTCGCGCCGCGGACCTCCGTGTCCTCCGCCGGGTCCGTGGCCGCTGTGGCCACCGGAGCCGCCTTCACGCCTAGGCATTCCGCCGGGCGCTGGTGCTGATTTCTGTTCCTCTGCCATACCCGCCTACCTTTCAAAAGTGATCCCGGCCGTGCCAGGCTCAATGCTGTTCAGACGCTCATCAAAACCGAGTCGCAATTTCTCTGTTCGCTAATCCGTGTTTCCCGCGCAAGCTCAGCTTGCCGTGGCGGTTTGCTCCGGCCCTGCTGCCGGCGGCGCTGCGGGAGCGGGCGCCACCGTCCGGCGCGGACGCCGCGCGGCGCGCTTCTCGCGCTTCTGCGTGAGCTTCTTCTGCCGCTTCAAGTCTTCATCAAGCCGCACGGTCTGGTACTTGATCACGTTGTCCTGCACGCGCAAACGCCGCTCCAGTTCCGCAATCAATTCGCCGTGCGTCGTGCGAATCTCCTGGTGGACGTAGATTCCTTCGCGGTGCTTGGCCACGCGATACGCCAGCTTCCGCGTTCCCCAGTGCTCGGTCTTTTCGATTTTGCCGCCCTTTTCCGCACAAGCGTGCTCGATGACCGTCAGAACTTTCTTGATTTCGTCTTCCGGTGTCGCCGGCCGCACAATGAAAACCAAATCGTACAATCGCTCTTCCATGATGACCTCTTTCCCTGTCGGCCCCCGTGGGGCCGCTTCAAATCAAGTCCCGGGACTATTCCCCGGAGAAAATCGTTCTTACTTCTGCTCCGGCTCTTCCGATGGCGAAACTTTTCGCCGGTTGTACTTATTCATCGCCGCGTCGATCCCATGGCTCAGGATCATCTCCACGGCATCGCCGGCCTCACCCAGCATTTCCGCCGCTACTTCCAGCTCCGCCTTCTTCATCGGCCGCAGCACATACTCCTTGCGGCTGCTCACCGGATGATCCGGCCCGCAACCCAGGCGGAGCCTTGCGAATTCTTCTGTCCCTAAAGCGCCAATCACCGATTTCGCGCCGTTGTGGCTGCCCGCGCTGCCGTCGGGATGAATCCGGATCGTGCCCAGCGGCAATTGCGCCTCATCCCACATCAACAGCAGATCCTTCAGCTCCAGCTCGTACTTTCCCAGCAGTTCCCGCACGGAAATGCCGCTGAGATTCATGTACGTCTGCGGCTTTGCCAGGATCACTTCTTCCCCGGCAATCCTTCCGCGGCCCGCCAGCGCCTTGCCTTCGGGGCGCTCCACGCGAATCCCGTGGCGGTTCGCCAGTTCGTCCACCGCCATGAAACCCAGGTTGTGCGGCGTCCACTGATACTCCGGATCGGGATTCCCAAGTCCGACAATGAGCCGCATAGACCTTTATCCAGAGGCCCTTTGCTCCTGGGCCTCTTGTTACCCAACCTCGCGTTACTTTTTCTTTTCGCCCTTCTCGGGTTTGTCGCTCTTCTCCGCCTTGGGTTTGGCTTCGCCCTCGGCGCCTTCTTCGCCTTCCACTTCCTTCTTGCCCTTCTTGATGACTTCGGGCTCGGCCGGCGTTGCCGCTTCCGCTGCCACGGCCTCCGCAGGCTTCTCTTCTTCCACCTTGAGAGTGACTACGTGCGCCAGCACGCGCTCGGGTTCCGTGAGCAATTTCATCTTGCTCTTGTCGAGCGGCAGTTCGCTCGCCCGAAGCTGTGCGTTCAACGCCAGCCCGCTCACGTCCACCCGGAACTCCGTCGGGATATCCGCAGGCAGACATTCGATTTCTACTTCGCGTGTGACCACTTCGAATACGCCGCCCTGCACCTTCACGCCGGAAGGCTCGCCAAACGTATGCACAGGAACTTTCACCTTCATGCGCACGTCCATCGCCACGCGCAGCAGATCCACGTGCAGCAATTTCCCGCTTACCGGATCGACCAGCCAATCCTTCAAAATCGCCGGCTCGTGCTTCCCGCCCAGGTCCACCTGAAACAGCGTGTTGTGTCCGCTCTCGGAACGCAGAATCGCCGCGACTTGCTTGGCGTTCACCGCCAGCGTGATTGCTTTTCCTTTGCCGCCGTAGAGCACCGCCGGCAACTGGCCCGCCTGGCGCAGCCGCCGCGCCTTGTTCTTTCCCCGATCGGTTCGTGGCGATCCTTCTACTACAATCTTTTCTGCCATGGCCTTCTTCCCTTCTTGAATTCCCAGTAGGACAGGCATTCCTGCCTGTCCTCTTGCTTCCACAATTTCCGCGGACAGACAGGAATGCCTGTCCTACAACTTCAAATAAACAGTTCGCTGATCGATGTCTCTTCGTGAATCGAGCGAATTCCGCGCGCCAATAAATCCGCTACGCTCAACACCGTAATCTTCCCCATTTTCTTCGCTGCTTCGCTCAGCGGCACCGAGTCCGTGGCAACAACTTCCGTGATCCGCGATTTTTCCAGCCGCTCCACCGCCGGTCCCGAGAGCACCGCGTGGGTACACGCCGCATACACCTGCGTGGCACCCTCTCGCAGCAGCGCCTCCGCCGTTTTCACCAACGTTCCCGCCGTATCAATGATGTCGTCCACGATCAGCGTGCTGCGTCCGCGCACGTCTCCGATCAGGTGCATCACTTCGCTGACGTCCACGTCCACGCGGCGTTTGTCCACGATGGCCAGCGGTGCATCCAGCTTCTTGGCGAAAAACCGCGCCCGCTCTACGCCGCCCGCATCCGGCGAAACCACCGTCAGGTTCGGCAAATTCAAATGCCGGAAGTGCTCCACGAGAACCGGCGAACCATACAAATGATCCACGGGCACGTCGAAGTAGCCCTGGATCTGTGGTGCGTGCAAATCCAGCGTCAGCGCCCGGCTCGCACCCGCGGTTTCCAGCAAGTCGGCCACGAGCTTTGCTGAGATCGGAACGCGCGGCTTGTCTTTGCGGTCTTGCCGCGCATAGCAGTAATACGGCAGCACCGCCGTAATCCGCCACGCCGACGCGCGCTTGAACGCGTCAATCATCAACAACAACTCGAGAAGGTGGTTGTCCACCGGGGCATGGCAGGGCTGCACGACGAAAACATCGGCGCCGCGCACGTTTTCCAGGATCTGGAAATAAATCTCGCCGTCGCTGAATCGCCCCAACAGCGCTTTGCCCAGCGGCACATCCAGATGCCGGCAGATACTCTCCGCCAATATCGGATTCGCGGTCCCAGAAAAAATCTTAAACCGGTCGTCGTTCACGACGCTCGCGCTCCGTGCAATCGCTCCGCAATCGCACACGTACAAGCTCCGCTACCAGCGGTTGGTTCTAAGAATTAAGATGGACACAAAGAGACGCTGCGGCCTGAGAAACGACGCACACACTTGTTACCGCGTGCCATTCACCAAACGAATGTACCTGTCGCGCGAGACTGTTTCGCAAACGAAGGTCTGGTCGCCCTGAAACCCTACAGCGGCTCGGCGCGCCATCGCTGGGCTCGGGAAAACTCCAAACACCGCCGAACCGCTACCCGCCAGCGAGGCTTCTGCAGCTCCTCGTTGAAGCAAATCCCGCTTGATCTTTCCAAGCCGCGGATGCCGCCGGAAAACCGCCCGCTCGAAATCGTTCGAAAGGCCGCTTCCCTGCGCGCTCCAGCACAAAGCGCAGAACTCAAAGAGTTTATGGTTTGCGGCCGATTTTGTCAATCGCAGAGGCTTGGCCTTCAGCCAGCGATACGCTTCTGGCGTGGGCACGTGAATCGCTTTCGGCGAGACAACAAGGATCGCCTGTCTCGATATATCCGGCAGCGGATAAATCTCATCGCCCCTGTTCACTCCCAGCGCCCGCCCGCCAAGTAGGAAAAACGGCACATCCGCGCCCAGCGACGCCGCGATTTCCATCAAACGCGCCGCTGGCAAGTTCCTGCTCATGAGCCGCAAGTACCCCACCAGCGCAGCCGCCGCATCGCTTGAACCGCCGCCAAGTCCCCGCCCTGCCGGAATCTTTTTTGTCAGCTCGATTTCCACGCCGCCGCGCAAGCTCAGCTCACTCCGCAACGCCTCCACCGCGCGATACACGAGATTTTTTCGTGAGGGCTCCTGCGAGAGCGTTTCATTGCCACGGATACTCAGCGTGATCCCCGGCCGCCGTGTAGAACGCAGCCGAAGTTCGTCATACAATGAAATGGTCTGAAAAATGGTGCGCAGCTCGTGGAATCCGTCCGCGCGTTTCCCCAATATATCCAGGCGGAGATTGATTTTTGCGAACGCGGGAATGCGCACTTCGGGCATGCGGCGGACTACGGCTTAGGGTCTCTCGATGTGGATTTTTGCGCCACCCGATGCTTGGATTGCGAGACCTTCTTTTCCAGCTCCGCCACTTTGTCGGGTTCAACATCCGCCGGCAGCGAGTGCCGCCACTCATTCAGCGATTTTTCCCATTCGGCCGCGGCCAGATCGTTCCGCCCCGTCTTCGCATAAAGATCGCCGAGGTGCGAGTGAATCGTCGCGTCGTGGCTTTCCCGCTCCAGGGCCTTCCGCAGCGTCGCTTCCGAAGCAACGTAATTGCCTTGCTTGAAATAAATCCAGCCGAGGCTATCCAGGTACGCGCCGTTGTAGGGCTCTTCCTGCAGCGCACGCTGCAGCAGCGCCTCCGCTTCATCCAGCCGGATTCCCAGATCGCCCAGCATATATCCGTAGTAATTCAGCACCGGCGCGTTCTTCGGGTCCACCGCCAGCACCTTCTTGAACTGCTCTTCCGCCTTGTCAAAGAATTTCTGCCGCTCGTAAATCGCGCCAAGCAGGAACCACACCATCTCATTGTCGCGTGGTTGCCCCGGCAGCACTTCGGCCGCGTGCGCCGCTTCTTCTGCTTCCTTGTAACGCCGCCCGCGCTCGTACACTTGCGCGATGTTCAGATACGTTTCGCGGTCACCTTCATGGCCCCGAAGCTGTGCCCGCAAAATCTTGACCGCTTCCTCCGTTTGCCCGTTTTCGCCCAACAACAGCGCCTGGCTGTCGCGAATCGCGGGATCAGCCGGATACTTCGCTAGCGCATCCTTCCCCGCTTGCAGCGCCTTCGGCAAATCCTTGGCCGCGCGGTACGTATCCATGATCATCATGCGCGCACGGCGGTCTTCTTCTTCGCCCAAGTGTCCCAGCTCGTCGTAAGTGAAAATGGCCGCCTGATAATTCTGCGTGTCCCGGTACAGTTGTCCCAACTGTTGGTAGAGAATCGCCAGCGACCTCCGCCGCGTCGGCTGCACCGGCGATTGCGACTTGATCCCCGTCACCGCGTCCGACAATACCCGGATGGCATCTTCGTAGCGCCCCTGCGCCTGGTACAACATCGCCTCGTTGTACATCACCTCGAGGCTGCCCGGCGCGTACTGCCGCGCCTTCACTAGATTCTCTTCCGCTTTGTTCAGTTGGTGCAGCTCGCGGTAAATCTGCGCGATGCGCAGGTATACGTCGGAATCGTCCGGCATCAAATCCGATATTTTCTGGTAGACCGTCAGCGCTTCCGCGTATTTTTCTTCTGCCAGCAACGTCTGCCCCAGCCCGCGCTGGTGGCTCAGCTCGGACGGATCGAGTTCCTGCGCCTGGCGGTACGCCTGCTCCGCCTTCCCCAGATCATGCGCCTGCGTGTACGCATCTCCCAAAAGGTCCAGCAGCACCGGCGACGGCGAATGCGCGGTAATTCCTTCCAGCAGCGTCACCGCTTCCGCGGACTTGCCCTCATCCATCAACAATTGCGTCAGTTGCTCCACCGACAGCTCGTTTTCCGGATCGTTCTTGAGGATCGTTCGCAGCACCTGTTCCGCTTTATCGTGCTCGTTCTTCAACCGGTAAAGCCGCGCCAGCCAGAGCGCCGATTCCGTATCCGAAGGATCGAGCCGGTAAATTTCGCGATACTGCTCGATCGCTTTGTTTACCACATCCGATTGGCTGCTCCCCGCGCTCAAGTCCCCGAGGCTTCGCAGATAGATCCGTCCCAGCAGCCGCCGCGATTGCACATCGTCCGGGTCGCGCTTCAAAATCTCTTGCGCCTCGGCCACCGCCTCTTTAATCCGCTGCGCCTTCCAGTACATCTCCGCCAGCCGCTCGCCGATCACCGGCGACTTCGGATCCAGCGCATAAGCCTTCTTGTAAGCCTCAATCGCCTTCGTTGCGTATTCCGCCTTGCTGGTCGCTTCGTACTGCTGCTCGTAGATGTGCCCCATCGTGAAGTCGTAGTAGGCGTCGCTGCGCGACGTCTCCCCCGTGGCAGGCCCCGCCTTTGGCTCAACAAATTGCCCCGCTACCGCAACGGGAGGTTCGCTTTTCTTAGCAGGAGCGGAATCCTGCGTGGCCTGCGCAAAGCTAGCCGCTCCGGTCACGCCGGTCAGTACGGTTACAAGGGTCATCCTAAGAATGTTCATGTCAGCCCCGGAAACAAAAAGTATCCCATGCGGCTCAAACGCGGTCAAAACCGAAAACGGCGGCGTTTCCAGAGCTCGGAAGGCACTACATAAGATGCGAATCGAGGGCAAAGTGTTTCGACGAAAAAAACGCTTGACTTCTTTCTGTATTTCCGCAATTATCGAAATATGCGCAAGCCCGATCCTCTCCTCGTCACCCGCTCCGCCGACCGCTTCTCCGCTCTCGGCGCCGAGCCCCGCCTCCAGATTCTCCGCCTACTCCTTGCCGCGCATCCCGAGGGCATGGTTGCCGGCGAAGTCCAGGAGGAGCTCGCCATCCCTGCTTCCACCCTTTCGCACCACCTGGAAAAGCTGAAACAGGTTGGCCTCGTCAAAGTGCGCCGCGAAAGCACCTATCTCTGGTATTCCGCCGATACCGATGCTCTGCGCGAAGTCATGAACTTTCTCTACGAGGAATGCTGCACCCGCAGCCGCGCCGTTCCCGCCGAATCCGTCGTCCAGATTTCAAGGTAAGGAGATTCTCATGAGCGATTCAAATATTCAGGAAGTGGTGAAGCAAAAATACGGCGAAGCCGCCCGGCGCGCGGCCAGCGGCGGCACAGCTTGCTGCGGTGGTGGTGGCGAACTCAGCGGCTGCGACCCCATCACGAGGAATCTCTATGACGATGCAGAAAAGGCCGCGTTGCCAGATAAGGCTGTAGCCGCGTCCCTCGGCTGCGGCAATCCCACTGCTCTTGCGAAACTTCAGCCAGGCGAAATCGTCCTCGATCTCGGGTCCGGCGGCGGCATTGACGTCATTCTCTCGGCAAAACGTGTCGGCCCCACCGGCATGGCCTACGGCTTGGACACGACCGACGAAATGCTCGCGTTGGCTCGCGAAAACCAGAAAAAAGCCGGCATCGAAAACGTCGAGTTCCTCAAGGGTGCCATCGAAAATGTCCCGCTCCCCGACAACTCCGTCGACGTCATCATTTCCAACTGCGTCATCAATCTTTCCGGCGACAAGGACCGCGTCCTGCGCGAAGCTTTCCGCGTTCTCAAGCCCGGCGGCCGATTTGCCATCTCGGATGTCGTCGTCCGCGGCGAAGTTCCTGTCAACGTTCGCAAGAGCATGGAGCTCTGGGTCGGCTGCATCGCCGGGGCTCTCGAAGAAAACGAATACCGCGAAAAGCTCGCGCGCGCCGGCTTTGCCTCGATCGATGTCGAGCCCACTCGCGTCTACAAAATCGAGGAAGCCCGCGAATTCCTCGAAGCTGCTGGGCTTGACGCCGCCGCTGTCGGCCCGCAGATCGAAGGCAAATTCATCAGCGCTTTCGTCCGCGCCACCAAACCCACCTCAGCGGCGGCCTGTTGCGGCCCAACGTGCTGCAGTTGAGTGGCGATTATGCCGGTCCATTACAACGTTCTATTCCTCTGCACCGGCAATTCCGCCCGTTCCATCATGGCCGAAGCCATCCTGAACCAAAAAGGCAGGCTCAACTTCTCCGCCTATAGCGCCGGCAGCATTCCCACCGGCCGCGTAAATCCCTCTGCCCTCAAACAGCTCCAGATCGCTCACCTTCCTGCCGAAAACTTGCGCAGCAAGAGCTGGGACGAACTCGCAACCCTCGGCGCGCCGCAAATGAATTTCGTTTTCACCGTTTGCGATAACGCCGCTCGCGAAGTCTGCCCCGTTTGGCCCGGCCAGCCCATGACCGCCCACTGGGGCATCCCCGATCCTGCCACTGCCACCGGCTCACCGGAACAGATCGACCGCGCTTTCCGCGATGCCTTTGTGGCCCTCGACCGCCGCATCAGCCTGTTCCTTGCTCTGCCTCTCGCCAGCCTCGATAAACTCGCCCTCCAAAAACAAATCAACGGCATCGGCTTGCAATAAAGATCACGTTCGCTTGCCATTCCCTTATTTCAGACAAGACATTGCGGCCATCTGCGTCTCCGGCGTGACGTACGTTGCACCGCTTTCATCGCTCATCGACAGGAACACCCACTCGCTTTTTTCTTCCGCCGTTCTGCTGAATTCGAGCGTCAGTGTCCCCTTCTCGCCGGACTTGTAGCTCATGGTCCGTTTGATCATCGGATACAGATCCTTGGTCACGTCCTCTGCCGGTGCACCGCACTTGGCAATCAAGCTCTCTGGCGTCAAAGATGCAACGGTCCGTTCTTCGCGTCGTTCTGCGATTGCCTTATTACTCCTTGTCGCTCGGCTTAAAATCAGTAGCGTCACCAATCCCACTATCAGCGTTGCTGCAATCAGCCAGGTCTGCTGCGTAATCTTCAACCCGAAGGGAAACTTCGCGGTCTTCCTGGCTCTCGCAGGTGCCACGGACGCTGCCGGCTCCTTATCCTTCGCCAGTTCGGGTGCATCGGCTGGCTGCGGGGTTTTGGCTTCTCCTATGTCCTCGCCTAACCTTGTCATCTCCATGGCGTCGCTGGACTCCGCTGGCTGTGACGTCCGTGCTTCTTCAGTGTCCTCGCCGAACCTCATGATCTTCATGTCATCGCCAGACCCCGACGGCTCCGCGCCCTTCGCCCCTTCTCCTGATTTCTCATCGCCCATGGTGGCCCGCCTTTCTTTCTACCCCTCTCCTCGCATCATCCCCCTGCGCGCGTCTCAAGGCAGCCTTTTCTTCTCTCCCCATGCGTGTCGGTAACTTTCCCCAAGGACAGGAACGCAGGCGCTTTTTTCTCGGGGTTTACAGCGGGCCTTGGAGGCTTCTTGGGGGAGCCTTGCATGGAGGTCGAGAGTGAGCTAATCTTACTTAGCTAAGGAGCTTCGATGACTGTCGTCACCGTCCACCAGGCCAAAACCAACCTCTCCCGGCTCATCAAAAAAGCCGCCGATGGCGAGGAAGTGATTATCGCTCGTGGATCGAAGCCCGTGGCTCGCCTCGTCCCCGTCGGCGAGTCCAAAGGAAAGCGTCAGCCCGGCTCCCTGAAAGGCAAGTTGCGAGTCGGGCCGGAGTTCTTTGAACCGCTTCCGCCTGAAGAACTCTCAGTCTGGGAATCATGATCCGTGCGCGCACTGCTGGACACGCACACGTTACTTTGGTGGCTCTCCGATGATTCGGCGTTGACGCGCCCCGCACGCAAAGTCATTGCCGACGTTAAGAACACCGTAGTTGTAAGCGCGGCTTCCGCCTGGGAGATTGCCACCAAGGTCCGCCTCGGCAAACTCCCATCCGCGGCCAGCTTGGCCGCCGATTTCACCGGACACCTCAACCGCGAAGGATTTCAACTGCTCTCCATCTCCGCCGATCATGCTATCCGCGCCGGCCTTCTTCCCGGCTCCCACAAAGATCCCTTCGACCGCATGCTCATCGCCCAAGCCCAGGCCGAAAACCTCCCCGTCCTCAGTAATGAATCTCTCTTCGACACTTATGGCCTCCGCCGAATCTGGTAAACGAATCAAACAGAATGTTATATAGAACTCATGGAGGATTCCATGACCCAGTCGCGCCGTTCCTGTGCTTTCGTTCTTGCCGCTCTATGCTTTGTGCTTCTCGGCTTGCCGCGCCTCACCGCCGCGCGTCCGTCTCAGACCACTTCTCCCCCTCCGCAAAAAGCCGCGACGCTCGCCGATTTTTCCTGGCTCACCGGCCGCTGGGAAGGCAAGCTCGGCCCCCTGACCGCCGAACAGGAATGGATGGCTCCCCGCAACGGCACCATGCAAGGCTTCTTCCGCCTAACCGACAACGAGAAAACCATCGTCATCGAGCTTTTCACCATCCGCGAAACTCCCATTGGCATCGAATTCTATTTCCGCCACTTTTCCCCCGAATTGAAGCCCCTGGAAGAGAAGGAAGCTTACCACCTCGTGCTCGCTAAATCAGACGCCGGCGTCTTCCGCTTCGATAACCCCGTCGTCAATCAGTTGAAAGACGCCATCATCACCCGCGTCGACAACGACACCTACATCTCCCACGGCGACATCACCGACCCCGACAGCAAACCCAAATCCATCGAAGTCACCTATCACCGCGTGAAGTGAGGGTTTCTCTTCGCCTTTGCTCAAGACATTGGCTTGACGCAAGGTCGTTTGCGGTTGTTGGGCGGCAATTCGTTTTTTGCCTGGTGACGCCGTTGTATCGGTACGAACCTTCCAAGGTTCTCAACAATGTGATGCGCGATTACCAACCCATTTGGCGCATCCGCTCTAGGATTAGTCCGCTATAGCGATTCATGTGATCGGGGCGTCGCTTCAGGGGCAACGGCAGAATTGCGGCGAGTTGGGCCGCTTGCTCCCGGTCGATACTCCGGGCCGAGTTCCGGTAGTAGTAACGGCACGCCGACTCCGCACCATAAACACCCGGACCCCACTCGACCACGTTGAGATAGAGTTCCAGAATGCGCTGCTTGCCAAGGACCAATTCGGCCACCGGGACAAGTGTGAACTCGGCGACCTTGCGGAGGATGGAGCGGCCGGTTCCGAAGAACAGGTTTTTTACCAGTTGCTGCGTAAGCGTGGACCCACCGCGAATGCGGCCGCCTTCCATATCGCCTTCAGCAGCGATTTGCATCGCGTGCCAATCGAATCCATGATGCTGGTAGAAGCGCTGGTCTTCAGCGGCGATGACAGCATGCTGGAAATCGGGCGAGATTTGGCTCAGCGGAACGAATTCGTATCGTTCGTGATACGGCGTGTGGTGAATCCATGACTGCAAGCGGCGCTCCATGTGCACCGCGGTGGTCGGTGGGTCGATCCACCGGGCAGCGACTAGGATCAGCGCAGCAACCGACCAAAGAAGCACCACTCCGATAAGAAACCATCGAACGAAAGTTCGGAGGGTGCCGTTCCGATGCGGGGTCTTCGGGGGTGTATCTGGATTTTCAGTCACACTTCAGAATAATCGTTTGGGCTGGATTGACATAGCGCCTGACTAGTCCGGTTAGCGTTAGGCAGGCACTCAAGGAACTGGCCAAGACTTCTTTCTCAGCTTTCACAGCGCACTCAATTCTGCGGTAGACCGTTGTTTAGAGCTTGGCGTTGTTACGGATTGACTGTACGACTTGATTGATCGCATCTATGACAACGTCGGGCCTGTCGATGATGACGAAATGCCCACTCTTTTGCGCGATGAGCTGCTTGCTGTTTTGCGACAAGGACAGCAAATTCAGCTGTAATTTGTCGTAATCGGGACTGCGGAACTCACCCGTGCTGACATCAACGAGCGGCTTGTCGCCGAGCGGGTGACTGTGTTCCTTGGCGATGGCGTCGGCTTCCGCAGTACATTCCTGACTTATACCGACATTGGTTTGCAGAGCGGTTTGATTTCGGGTTTGGGACATGGCCCAAAGATGAAGCTCGCGATCGCGAGAGGATAACTTACTGAAGTTTGGATCGCTCTCAATGCCGATTGGTCCTCCGCCGCTGGGAGTTGAAGGCATCGGAGGCGGAGGAGGAGGAGCCGTCGTATCGTCACGAGGGCGGGCGATGAACGTCACACCGAGATGCGCCGCGTGATCGACAAAAACCATGCCCGCTACTTCTTCTGGGTATCGTCCTGCGTAGAGGCGCGCTACCAATGCACCAAGCGAATGCCCGACGAGAACGTAAGGGCCCTTGATCCCGGCGTTTTTCAACGCAGCGTGTACTTCACTGACCCTAAGCGCGCATGAGTCTTTCGGGCCGGAATCGCTCCAACCGATTCCTGAATGGTCGTACGAACAGACTTGAGTAAATTTTGCGACTTCGGGTTGAACGAGGCCCCAATCGAAGGAGAACCCAGCGCCAACGATGACGACGGTAGGGCTCCCCGTACCTGTGCAATAGAGATGCACTCGATAGCCACCGACATCGACCAGCTTGCCAAGAGGTGGAGGCCGGTTCTCAGTGGTTCCCGGGGTTTGCGCGAAGGAAGCGATTGGAAGTAAGCAAACTACGATGAACACAAGAGTAAAAGACTTGCAGTAGATCCTGTTCGACGTTGTGCTCAATGGTCGCTTCTCACAAGCGTTTAGCATCCATTCCTCTCCGACTTCCATCGGAAGGATTGTATCCCCTCTAGATTCGTTGTCTAGCTAATGGATTTGGCAACAAATCGCACTAACTGGCGTTTGCAGCGGCGTGCCAATTGCCGAGTGGTCGCGCTACGGCTCTGGGAAACCGGGGACGGAAACCCGGGGACCAGACGGGACGTTTTCTGATATTTCGTTAGGCGATGGCTAGTTTGAACCCTATTGCAGTCGGTAATTTCCAGTTTTTGACGCTTCCCCAATCCCCGCTTTCATCAGGCACCCTGCTATCTCTCTCCATCCAAACCATTTAAAGTAATCCTTGACTAACTGTACCGAATGTGTAATACTTGTTGGTGTAGTCGGCCCCGCTCGTTCGTGCCTGTATCCCCATGGTCGCCCGCCAGGTAGTCCCTCTAACTCCTTCAGGATCTTCTCATCCAAAAACGTCGCCTTCTAGACAACAGTCCGCCCCCGTAAATCCTTTAACTGCAACACCTATGGATCTCCCCGCAAGTGCTGCAAACAAACGACTTACGCAATCTCTGAATCCTTTAGATGCAACACTTACAAAAAACAGGGGGACGGGGGTCGCTCTTCAGCTTTCAGCCTTCCTACGTTCCAACGTTCAAAGGTGTAACTCCTTTCCTGTCACATCCTTAGCAGCCCCCACCGTGCAACCCCAATCGAATCACATCCTTACAAGAACCATGGGGAGGGGGAGGCACCTGTATTTTCCCGACGTTCCGACGTGTCGTTCGCATCCGTCGACGCTGCGGCCTTTCGACCCTTCCGGCTCTTGCACTCTTGGACTCTTGCACTCTTTCACTGTCTGCGCTCCTTCGTTACCTCATTCTTCGTCGTCTCTCAGTGCAGAAAGTGCCTCATGCCGGTGAACACCATCGCCAGGTTCAACCGGTCCGCCGCCGCAATCACGTCGGGATCCTTCACCGAGCCGCCCGGTTGGATCACCGCCTTAGCTCCCGCGGCTGCTGCAGCCTCAACGCCGTCGGGAAATGGAAAGAACGCGTCGGACGCCACCACGCTTCCCGCAAGCGACGATTGCGCCTTCATCACCGCGAGTTTCACGGAATCGACGCGGCTCATCTGCCCTGCGCCGACGCCCAGCGTCGCGCCATCCTTCGCGAACACAATGGCGTTGGACTTCACGTGCTTGGAAACTTTCCACGCAAACCGCATCGTGCGCATCTCTTCCGCCGTAGGCGCGCGCTTCGTCACCGCGCGCAGTTCGCTTTCCTTGATCTCGCCGAGGTCCGGCTGCTGCACCAGCATTCCGCCGAGGATTCGTTTGAGCTGCAGCTCGCGCTCCGGCTCCAGGCCGCCCGGCGGCAATTCAAGCAATCGCAAATTTTTCTTCGCCGCAAAAATGGCTTTGGATTTTTCATCAAAGCCCGGCGCGGCGATGCACTCCACGAAAAGTTTCGCGACCTCTTCCGCCGTCGCCGCATCCACCACGCGGTTGAACGCCAGCACCCCGCCGAACGCCGAAACCGGATCGCTGGCCAACGCTTTCAAATATGCGTCGAGCAGCGATTGCTGTTCCGCCGCCCCGCAGGGATTGTTGTGCTTGATGATCACCGCCGCTGGATTGGAAAATTCCGCCGCCAGGCTTCGCGCCGCTTCCAGGTCCACAAAATTGTTGTACGAAAGTTCCTTGCCCTGGAGCTGCTTCGCCGCGGCGAGTCCTTCGGGCGCCCGCCCCGCCGGAACGTACAGCGCCGCGGCCTGGTGCGGGTTTTCTCCGTACCGCAATTCCTGCTGCCGCCGCAAGGCGATGTGCACGCGTTCCGGCAACACCGGCTTCGCGCCCAACGCCACGTGGCCGGAAGCTGCCGTTAAGCGCCCCAATTCTGTGGTAATCATTCCGTCGTATCGCGAAGTTGTCGCGAAAACCTTGCGCGCCAGTTCCAGCCGCGTCGCCAGCGTAGTGTCGCCATCACTCTCAATTTCCTTCGCCACGCGCTCGAAATCCGCGGGGTCCGTCACCACCGTCACGCTCTCGAAATTCTTCGCCGCCGACCGCAGCATCGTCGGCCCGCCGATATCGATGTTCTCGATCAGCTCTTCCGCCGTCAGCCCCGCCTTCGCCGCCGTCGCCTCGAACGGATACAGATTCACCACCACCAGATCGATCGGCGCGATTCCATGTTCCGCCGCCTGTTTTTGGTCCTCCGCATTCTTCCTGCGAAACAGCAGCCCGCCATGCACTTTCGGATGCAGCGTCTTCACTCTTCCGCCGAGCATCTCCGGCCAGCCCGTAAAATCGGAAACGTCGCGCACGGCCATGCCAGCCTCGCGCAACAGCTTCGCCGTTCCGCCGGTAGAAAGAATTTCAATCTTCAACGCCGCCAGCCGCTTCGCAAATTCCACGATTCCCGTTTTGTCAAACACGCTGATTAGCGCGCGTACCACTGCCATCTTCGGTTCCTCCGCAAATGGAAAAGCACATCAGTGTACGAGTCTAGCGGGAATTGGGAAAGTGCCTGCCCTGTGGGAATCTTCGGAAGAGAACTACGATTTGACCAGCGCTTTCAGCTTGACCTGGCCTTCGATCGTTTCCACGACGTACTCCACATCCTTGCAGTTTTTCTGCTTCTTGAGTTCCTTGGTTTTTTTCAGAACGAATTCGTTGAAGCTCGAGCGCGAAAGTTTTCCGGTATGCTCGCCCGCCAGTTGCTTGGCCTGCAGGAACGCCTCGTACAGCAGTTCCACTTTCTCGGGCTCGCGCTCCGGCTCGGAACACGTCATGCGAAACGCGCTGGGATGAGCGGCTGACTCTTCGGCTTCTTTTTTCTGGCGCGCGGCTTCGATCACTTTTGCCGCCGCGCCGAAGTGCCGCTGTATTTTCCCTTCTTCCTTCAGCGCCACTTTCTTCCGGAAAATGTCTTTGTACTTTGCGTAGGTCTGCGAAAGATTATTGAAGCGGAACCGCTGCGCAAACTTCAGCTCGCCGCCGCGCTCCGCGTAGCGCTTCACCAGCTGATCGATGCGCCACTCAATCTCCGTGGGCGGACGCTTCCTGCCGCCGCCGAAATATTGATCGTATTCGATTTTGAGCTGACGGATGTCCCGTTCGAGCGTACCCAGCTCTTCGTCGATGGTCGCCATGCGCGGAGGAAACCCCCAAACCTCCATGCTAAGAGCACTAAGGGGTGGCGTCAACCGGATGCGCGCGCGGCGATGCGCATGCGGCACGGCTCCCGTTCGAATGGCCTACGCGGGCCAGGAGAGAACGCGGTCGGCATTGCCCGTTGCTGCGGTCTGTGCTGAAATGTTCGCATGGATGCACGGGCAAAGCGCACGGTTTCGAACGAACAGGCGGAGCTTCTGCGGCAGATTCCCTCGGTTGATGAATTGCTGCTTCAGCCGCGGCTGGCGGCACTTTCGAATCGCGTGGACCGCAACCTGGTGGTGGAAGTGACTCGCGCAGTTCTCTCCGGGCTTCGAGAGCGCATCGCTGGGGATTCGAACGGTACGGAGCTCGCTGCCAATTCGGAATCGGTTGAAGAACTCGTCGCCGCGGAAGTGGAACGCATTCTCTCGCGTTCGCTGCAGCCGGTGATCAACGCGACGGGGGTGATCCTACACACGAACCTCGGCCGGGCGCCGCTCTCCGCGGCGGTTGTCGAGGAGTTTCGCCGCACGGCAACGCAGTATTCGAATCTGGAATACGATTTGGAAGCGGGGAAGCGAGGGAAGCGCGATGTGCATACGGCGGAATTGCTGACACGGCTCACCGGGGCGGAAGCCGCGATCGTGGTCAACAATTGCGCGGCGGCGGTGCTTGTGACACTGGCGGCGCTGGCGCGCGGCGGCGAAGTGATCGTGTCGCGCGGCGAACTCATCGAAATTGGCGACGGCTTTCGAATCCCGGAAATCATGGAGCAGAGCGGGGCGATTCTGCGCGAAGTCGGAACGACGAATCGCACGCACCTCGGCGATTATGAAAACGCCATTAACGAGAAAACGCGGCTGCTGCTGCGCGTGCATCCTTCGAATTTCAAAGTGACGGGTTTCACGGACAAGCCTGCGCTTGTGGAACTCGTGGCTCTCAGCCAGCGCACCGGATTTCCGCTGGTGGAAGATCTTGGTTCCGGGTGCCTAGTTGATCTTTCTGAGCACGGCATTGCCGAACCCACGGTGCGAGAGAGCGTGGAGGCTGGAGTGGGCATCGTCACCTTCAGCGGCGACAAACTTTTTGGCGGGCCACAAGCAGGGGTTATTGCGGGAAAGAAAGAACTCATCGCAAAAGTCCGGCGCCATCCGCTCTTTCGGGCTTTGCGCGTGGACAAACTTACCATTGCTGCGCTGGAAGCCACGCTGGGCGCGTATCTGCGCGCGGCGTGGGACGAAATCCCGGCGATGCGGATGATTCGAATGACGCCACAGGAAATAAAGCGCCGCGCGGAAAACTTTATTCGCGAACTGCGTCCCGAACTACCTCTCGACGAAGTGGAGATTGAGATCGCGGACGGAGTTTCTCTTGCGGGCGGCGGCTCCACTCCGGAGCAGTCTCTGCCGACGAAGATCATTCGAATCGCCAGCGCGCGTTATTCCGCCACGAAACTTGAGCAGCGGCTACGCCGTGCGCCATCAGGGATTTCCGTGATCGCCCGTGTGGAAGAGGAACGCCTGATCCTGGACTTCCGGACGGTGTTTCCCGAACAGGAACCACTGCTGGTGAAAACACTCGCCGCCGCGCTGCACTAGCGTATAACTTCGGTCTATCGTATAAACAGATATCAGGTCAAAGAGTGAACAGGAAGGGTGCGTTCCGCGTCGCGGAGATGGAGCGCATCCGAGCATGAGAACAGGGAGATTCCCAGGATGGAAAACCTCCTGCAGGACATCCGCTACGGTCTGCGGACGCTGGCGAAGAATCGCGGTTTTACGATTGTCGCGGTACTCACGCTGGCGCTAGGCATCGGCGCAAACACGGCGATCTTCAGCGTGGTGCAAAACCTGCTGCTTCGGCCGCTCCCCTATCCGCAACCGGAGAGTTTGGTGGAAATCTGGAACACGTATTTGCCCCAGGTTCCCCGAGGGGGATTGTCGCCGGGAGATTACGCGGACTGGCGGCGGGAGGCGAAGAGCTTTTCGGAAATGGGCGCGTATGCGAACGTGTCCCACGGGTTCAATCTCACGGGTGACGGCGAACCGCAACGCGTATTGATTGGTTACGCGAGTTCCTCCCTATTTCCGATGCTTGGGGCCCAAGTGGTGGCCGGCCGTTCGTTTGTCCCAGAAGAAGACCGAGCGGGCAGCGCCCCGGTGGTGCTGCTAAGCCATCGTTTGTGGGAAGGCCGTTTTGGGGGTGATCCACGGGTTGTCGGGCGGGCGGTCACGCTCGACAATCATCGCTACACGATTGCAGGGATTCTGCCCGCAGGATTTCAGTTTTTGCGCTGGGCTGATGTCTGGATGCCACTCGGCCAGTTCGACGACGATTTGACGGAGCACGTGCACCACGCGTTCGCGGCGATTGCGCGGCTGAAGCCCGGGGTGACGATTTCGCAAGCGAGAGAGGAAATCCGCCAACTCAACGAACAATCGGCGATCGCGTATCCGATCGAGCACAAGAATCTCGGCGTGCTGGTAGAGAAGATGCAGGACCCAGCGGCGGAGAAGCTGCGAAGCACGCTGCTGGTGATGTTCGGGGCGGTGGGACTGGTATTGCTGATAGCGTGCGCGAATATTGTGAACCTGCTGCTGGTGCGCAATGCGGCGCGCGAACGGGAAGTGGCGGTGCGAACGGCGCTGGGTGCGAACCAATGGCGGCTGATCCGGCAACTGCTTACGGAAAGCGTGCTGCTGTCGTTCTTGGGAGGCGGGCTGGGACTGATACTTGCCGTTGTGGGATTGAAAGTTTTGAAGTCGTTAGTTCCCGGCGATCTCGCGGTGTTGCGCGATGCGGGATTGAACGGCTGGGTGCTGGGGTTCACCCTGGCAGTTTGTCTTCTGGCAGGCCTGGCGTGTGGCTTACTGCCAGCGCTGCGGACGCTGAGAACCAATCTTGCGGGGGTCCTGAAGCAAGGAAGCAAGGGCGCGAGCGCTGCCGGTCATCACCGGACGCATAGTCTGCTGGTCATCTGTGAAGTGGCGATGGCGCTGGTTCCGCTGATTGGAGCGGGGCTGCTGCTAAGAAGCTTTCAGCAACTGTTGCAAGTGGCTCCGGGTTTTCAAACGGAGCACATCCTGACGATGGAGGTTCAGCAGGCGACGGTTCCCTTTCTGGAATCCAGCCAACTCTCGCAGGAAGATCAGCTCAAGCTGGGGCAGAAGCAGTCGCTGCAATTCGAACAGATTGCGGAGCAAATCCGCGAATTACCGGGCGTGAAAGAAGTGGGCGGAATCGACGAACTGCCGCTGGGCACGGAACTGCGCCAGGCGTCACGGTTCGTAATCGAAGGCCAGCCGGCGGTGGCCGCAGGGGCGCGGCCGCTGGCGCAATTTCGCACGGTCAGCCTGAGCTATTTTTCCACGCTGCAAATTCCGTTGCTGGCGGGGCGCGCGTTTAATCAACCGGACTGGAACCTGACGAACATTCTGATCAACGAAACGATGGCGCGGCGGTACTGGCCGGGCGGAGATGCGCTGGGCAAGCGGATCGATTTCTGTTCGCTGGATAAAAAATCGTGCTGGCTCACGATCGTCGGAATTGTTGGAAACGTGCATCAGTTCGGATTGGAAGGCGAGCCGACCTATGACGTGTACTTCGCAGGGGGATGGACGCCCTATCTCATCATTCGAACGGTGTCCGACCCAGCCGGAGTGGCGGCAGCCGTAACGGACGTGATTCACAAAGCGGACCCGACCTTGCCCGTGACCCACGTCATGAGCATGGATGCTTTGCTTTCGGATTCGGTGTCGCCACGGCGATTTTCGGCGCTGCTGATCGGGGCCTTCGCGGTTCTCGCGCTCATACTGGCCGCTGTGGGGATCTATGGAGTGATGAGCTATACGGTGAGCCAGCGAACTCAGGAAATAGGGATTCGCATGGCGCTGGGGGCACAGCCTCGCGACGTGCAAGGAATGATTCTGGGACATTCGGTGAAGCTGACAGTGATTGGAGTGGGGCTTGGGTTGGCTGGAGCTTTCGCGCTGGTGCGATTCCTGAGGAGCCTGCTCTTCGGAGTGGGCGCCTACGATGCGGTGACATTTATAGGAGTACCGCTTCTGCTGGCAACGGTGGCAATCGCGGCAGCGTATGTGCCGGCGCGCCGGGCCGTGCGCGTTGATCCGCTTGTGGCGCTGCGTTACGAGTGATGTATGCTGCCGAGTGGGTGGGGCCTAAATCCGTCGTGTTATGATATAGGTGCGATATAGGAGTGGAAAATGGCTACGGCGCTGATTCACATGGATTCCAAGCAAAAACACCGGCTGACGCAGCGAGCAAAATTGCGCGGCAAGTCCTTCTCACAGGAAGTCCGCGACGCCGTGGAAATGTACCTGGACGTGCCAGTGGAGAATGAAGCGGAACTGCGCGCGCTGGCGAAAACAGCGAATCATGCGGCGGACCGTATGATCAAGAACCTGGATGAAACGATCGCGTATGTCGGCCGCGTTCTGAAACACAAGAGGAATGGCCGGTGAGTTGGGCGCGGGATGCGGTTGCCGCCATCCGCAAGATCGTGCTGATTGAAGACCGGATGGAAACACTGACGGCGCAGGTGAAAACTCTCGCGGAAAGCTATACGGATATTGACCGCAGGCTGGTGCGGATCGAAGCCAAGTTTGAACTGATTGAAAAGATGGGTGCGGCGAGGCGCCGCGAACTGCCAGCAAAATCACAACGCCAAAAAGATTCACGGAAATCCGAATAGGACCGCAGGTGCTTTCCTTCCGCGCCGCTAACGGAAAATTACGACCAAAGTTGCGGTCATTGCCGAAGCTGAGGCCCGGCTGGGCCCTCATTCGCGTGCGGCTGGCGGGAATCTGCAACACAGATATTGAGATTCTCCGGGGTTATCACAACTTTCGCGGAACGCCGGGGCATGAATTTGTGGGCGAAGTCGCCGGCGCTAGCGGAGTTTCAGCCGCAACGAAGAAAAAATGGATCGGCCGGCGCGTTTGCGGGGAGATCAATGTTAGTTGCAGCGCGTACGGTTACAAACCGGTTTGTGATTTTTGCCGGCGGGGGATGAAGACGCATTGTGCGCGGCGCACGGTGCTCGGGATCGTGAACCATGATGGTGCGTTCGCTGAGTATCTGGCACTGCCGCTGGAAAATCTGCACGTTGTGCCAGCTAATGTCACTGACGAACAAGCCGTTTTTGTCGAACCACTTGCTGCTGCCTGCGAAATCCTTGAGCAGGTCGATGCCGAGAAATTCAAGTCCGCCGCGGTCCTGGGGGACGGCAAGCTCGCGCAACTTATCGCGCGAGTGCTTCACACGGCCATTCCGAGCGTGGTGATGTACGGGAAGCACGAAAAAAAGCTGGCGTTGGCGCGGCGCGCTGGTATCGCAACCAGAAAAGTTCGCGGCGATGCCTTGGATTTGAAACGCAGCAAAGAACAATTTCCACTTCTCGTGGAAGCGACCGGATCGCCCACGGGGTTCGCCCTTGCGCAGCAGATGACCGAGCCTCGCGGCACGCTGGTATTGAAATCGACTTTTCACGGGGCGGCTCCGGTGGAGACCTGGCCGACCGTCGTGAAGGAACTGACGGTGGTAGGATCGCGGTGCGGCCCGTTCGCCAAAGCGATTGAGCTTCTCCGCTCGGCTAAAGTGGATCCAACACCGCTCATCACGCGAACATTCCCGCTGGCGGAAGCACATAAAGCTATTGCTTTTGCACAACGATCCGGTGCCATGAAAGTTCTGCTGAAGCCGTCGCCCGTGTAGTTCAAGCCTTTAAGCCTAAGGTTCACCCCGCGAGAGGACGGCGGATGGGAGCCTCACCCCTGAAGGGGCGAGTTACGGGGTTACAAGCGGTTAATGCAAGAGGCGACGCAGGCGGCTCCGAAACCGTTGTCGATGTTGACGACGGTGACGTTGGAGGCGCAACTATTGAGCATGCCGAGGAGCGCGGCGATGCCGCCGAAGCTGGCGCCGTAGCCGACGCTGGTGGGAACAGCGATCACCGGCACGGCAACGAGGCCACCGACGACGCTGGGCAGCGCGCCTTCCATTCCGGCAACACAAATAATGACGCGGGCGTGCGTGAGTTTTTCACGATGGTCGAGGAGGCGGTGAATCCCGGCGACACCGACATCGTAGAGATGCTCGGTGCGGTTGCCCATCATGCGGGCGGTGAGGAGCGCTTCCTCGGCGACGGGCATGTCGCTGGTTCCGGCGGAAACGAGGAGAATCATTCCTTTTCCGGTTAGTTCGGCGCCGCGTTCGATGGTAATCACACCGGAAAGCGCGTGAAATTTGGCGGCGCGATGCAGCTTCTTTACGACCGTGAATTTTTTGGCGTCGGCGCGCGTCACCAAAATGTTTTGCCGTGAATCTTTCTGGCGGAGCATGGCCTTGACGATTTCGGCGACCTGGCGCGGCGTTTTCCCCTTACCGAAAATAACTTCGGCGTATCCCTGGCGCAGCGCGCGGTGGTGATCCACTTTCGCAAAGCCCAAATCCTCGAAGGGCAAATGCTTCAGCCGCTCGATGGCTTTCGCGGGGGCGAGGCTGCCGGCCTTCACGGATTCCAGAACTTTCAGCAGTTCAAGCTGGTTCATATTTTCCGACCGCCGCGAATTCTATCATTGCGCGGTACAATTACCTTACCTTGACTTGGCGCAAGGGCGCTGAGAGACTGAATTCATCCTCGCGGAAAAACATGGCTGAAACGCAAAAACAGATTGTCACCGTAGGTGTGACCGGCGCGAGCGGGGCGATTCTGGCGCAGAAAACGCTGTTGCTGCTGGAGGAAGATCCGCGGGTGGCGCGGGTGCATCTGGTGGTAACGGAGTCAGGCCAGCGGCTGGTTGCGGAAGAGCTGGGAATAACTTCCGGCGATTTGAAGCAACTCCCGAGCCGGATCCTCGGCCGCCCGGCGGCGAAAATCGAGATTCTGCCCAACAAGGATGTGGGAGCTTCCATAGCATCCGGCAGCTATGCCGTCGACGCGATGGTTGTGATTCCCTGCTCGATGAACACGCTCGGAGCGATCGCCAACGGCGTCAGCGAAGATCTGGTGGCGCGCGCGGCGGACGTGATGCTGAAGGAAGGCCGCAAGCTGGTCCTGTGCGTGCGCGATACGCCGTTCAATCGCGTGCACCTGGAAAACATGCTGCGGGCGCAGCAGGCGGGGGCAACGGTTATGCCGGTGGTTCCGGCTTTTTATCATCATCCGAAAACGATCGACGACCTCGTCACGCAATACGTTTGCCGGGTGCTTGCACAGATCAGCTTGCCGCAAGAAAAAATGTACCGCTGGGCTGGCACACCGTCGGCGAGAAAAGCGAAGGCGTGAGGTAGCGCGCAGATCAGAAATGGCCAACCGCATCAAAACCGTACTCGAGATGATCAAATTCGAGCACTCCGTATTTGCGCTGCCGTTCGCGTTGACAGGGGCGTTGCTAGCAGCGCGCGCCACGCGGCACGGCTGGCCTTCACTACGGCAGATTCTGTGGATCATCATCGCGATGGTGGCGGCGCGTTCCGCGGCGATGACCATGAACCGCATCGCGGATTTGCGTTACGACCGCGAAAACCCGCGAACGCAGCAGCGCGCGCTGGCCACCGGAGCACTGTCGCTGGAGTTTGCGTGGTTGTTCACGCTGGTTGCAGTGGCGGTATTTTTTCTTGCCGCCTGGCGGCTTAATCCGCTGGCGCTCAAGCTTGCGCCGCTAGCTATCGCGATTCTGTTTTTCTATTCCTTTACCAAGCGCTTCACGAACTGGTCGCATCTTTTTCTGGGCTTTGCGCTGGGAATATCTCCTGCGGCGGCGTGGATAGCCATCACCGGCGGGCTTGATTTGCGGATGCTTATTCTTTGCGCGGCGGTCACGCTGTGGGTGGGCGGGTTTGATGTGCTATACGCGTGTCAAGATGTGGATTACGACCAGCGCGCCGGGCTTTTTTCTGTGCCGAAGAGATTCGGGATTGCCAAGGCGCTGCTGATTGCGCGCGTGATGCACGCCGGGGTGATCGCGCTTCTCGCGTGGCTGGCGTTGAGCTTTGGCTTGCCGTGGCCGGCGTGGGCGGGCATTGCCGTGGTGGCTGCGCTGCTTGCTTACGAACATTCCCTTGTCAAGGCGGATGACTTGAGCAAGCTGGACGCTGCGTTTTTCGCCGTGAACGGCTATATTAGTATGTTGTTCCTGTTGTTCTGGGGCGCGGCGGCAGCGTTTTGGCGGGTTTGAAATTTTCGACGGATTCGAAATGAGCGAACTGACGATCACGGATGAGCGGTTGAAACCGGTTGCGGAAAGAGTGCTGGCGGGCGAACGGCTGTCCGCGGATGAGGGCATCACGCTTTACCGGTCGCCGGATTTGCTGGCGGTGGGGTGGCTGGCGAATCACGTGCGCGAGAAAAAGCACGGGAACGTGACGTATTACAACGTCAACCGGCACATCAACCCGACGAATATTTGCGTGGCGCACTGCAAGCTGTGCGCGTTTGGGCGCGACCCGAATGCACCGGGCGCTTACAATTTTTCGCTGGAAGAGATTTACGCGCGCGCGGAACAGGGCGCACGTGAAGGCGCGCTGGAATTCCATATCGTCGGCGGCCTGCACCCCGACCTGCCGTTCGAATATTTTCTGGAGATGATTCGAGGACTGAAACAGCGGTGCCCGAGCGTGCACCTGAAGGCGTTCACGATGGTCGAGGTGGGTTATTTTGCGCGCATCGCGAAGCTATCCACTAGAGAGACGCTGCTGAAGCTAAAGGAAGCGGGCGTTGACTCGCTACCCGGCGGCGGCGCGGAGATTTTTCATCCGCGGGTGCGCAGAATCATCTGCGACCACAAGGTCAGCGGGCAGATGTGGCTCAATATTGCGCGGCAAGCGCACGAGATTGGCTTGCATTCGAATGCGACGATGCTTTACGGGCACGTGGAGACGGAAGAAGAGCGCGTGGATCACTTGATTAGGCTGCGCGAATTGCAGGACGAGACGCACGGATTCGTGGCGTTTATTCCGCTGGCGTTTCATCCGGACAACACTGCGCTTTCGCATATTCCGAAGACGACGGGTTATGCCGATTTGCGCAACATCGCGGTGTCGCGGCTGCTGCTGGATAATTTCGAGCACATCAAGGCGTATTGGATCATGCTCACGCCGAGCATCGCCCAGATTGCGCTGCGGTTTGGGGCGAATGACCTGGACGGCACGGTGGTGGAAGAAAAGATTTATCACGACGCGGGAGCGAAGACCTCGGAATTCACGCCGCGCAACGAACTGGAGCGATTGATTCGCACGGCGGGGCGCGTGCCCGTCGAGCGCGACACGCTTTATCGCCCGGTGGACCGTTCGAAGATGCCGCCGATCCCTCCGCCAACGCGGTCCGACCTCGTCAGCCTGACGTTGAACGTATAGCCTGGGCCGATCCCAGAGTTCCTTCAACACAATTCATGAGTGGTGTTGACTGCTCCACATTATCGCTTTATCGTGGGCATGGGAGGTTTCTGCCATGCGGCATCAATTCGTTCTCGACAAACGTACGAATAAATTGCTCGAGGAACTTGCATCCTACCGCGATGGGAATCGAAGTGTGATTGTGCGGGAAGCGATCCAACTCTATGCCGACATGGAAGAGCGCCTCGACAAGATCGAGGCTGACCCGGCGTTTCAGAAAATGATGGCTGTATCGGACAAAGCGATTCGTGAGGGCCGGGTGACGCCGCACAGCGAAGTGGTCCGAATGTCGCGCGCGCTCTCCAAGAAGAGCAAGAAACGAAAGTGAAGTCGCGAATCGTCTGGGCCGATCCGGTCCGGGACCTGGCCCTTTCACTTCCGCTGAAGGATCAGCAGGAGATTTACAGCAAGGTTGCGCCATTGGCTTATTTTCCCCACATGTATCCTGTTCGTTCGAAAAGCAGGCGCTTCCGGCGGCACCGTTGTTTCTTCACCCGAAAATGGCTGGTCTACTACAGGGTCGTGGACAACATCGTCTATATTCGGGGCCTTTGGCCGGCGCGTATTCCGTGATGGCTCTCCTGAGCAGCCGCTAAAAAATTGCGCGAAGAGGTTGAAAGGCTGGAATACTTTTGCTGACCATTCGGGACCGTGGATTTGACGAAACGACGACTTCGGGGAATGCTCTTCCGTCTGAGCACTTAATCACCTGGGCAAGGAAGGGGGCATGCACCCGGATGCGAACGATACTTTTACTCACGACGTCCAATATTTTCATGACGGTTGCGTGGTACGGCCATTTGAAGTATCGCAATTCCACGTTGTGGAAGGTCATCCTCGTCAACTGGGGGATTGCCTTCTTCGAGTACTGTTTCCAGGTACCGGCAAACCGTATTGGCTCGTATGAATTCTCCACCGCGCAGCTTGAAAACGATTCAGGAAGTCATCACGCTGACGGTCTTTTCCGGATTCTCCGTGCTGTACCTGGGCGACAAGCTCAAGTGGAACTACGCCGCGGGCTTCGCTTGCATTGTGGCGGGATCTTTTTTTATTTTTCACAAGTGGTAGACGGTCGCACTCGCCGTCACGGCGTCTTTCTTGGCGGCCACACGACAACATCCTGCCCGCGCGCAAAATGCAAGAGCGGTCGTGAGTCCAGATGAATTCCCAATGATTCAGCCATGGTGTTGCGTTCGAACTCGGCTTCGCCGCGTTGCAGAGGCCAGGGCGGGTGATGAATTTCGCCGCGAAGGACCCGGCTCTGGCCATCGAGTGCATAGAGGCAATAGCGTTCGGTCAGGAAATGTTCGAGCGTGCCCGGGCGGGAGAAAAACTTCGGACCAACGGCACGATAGCGCCCCAGCAACGCAGCGGGAGCTGCGCCAGAATGACCTCGCTGGCTGGCATATTCGATCCAGCCATTGCGTTCCTCGCAGCGCATCCGCGCGCGGAAGTAGGGCAGGTGAAACCAATCGCGTGCGAGAGCGACCGCCTGACACGGGCCAATGGGCGAAAAGCAGGTCGTGCCATTTTTGTTTCATGATCCATTGGCCAGGAGGCAGAGGCCACGGGCGATGCGCGATTTCGTCCAGAAGCCGGCTCATGGAGGCTCACAAACGAAACTGGACATAGTCATTTTCTGAATATACCTTTTCCCGGCATCCTCGAATCGAATTCTGTATATTCAAACGGAATGAAAAAACAAAAGGAGACAAAAAATGCAGCGCAAAGCATCCGCAGTTTGGCAGGGCGGTTTAAAAGACGGCAAAGGCACAATCTCGACGGACAGTGGTACATTGAAGCAGACGCAATACTCCTTTAGTACGCGGTTTGAAAACGGAGTTGGTACCAATCCCGAAGAGCTCCTTGCCGCGGCGCACGCCGGGTGCTTTACCATGGCGCTTTCGGCGCAGCTTGGCGGAGCGGGATTGACGGCGAGCAAACTCGAAACCACAGCCACGATTTCGCTGGAGAAACTTGCCGATGGATTTGCGATTACAAAGAGCCATCTAGACCTCGTCGCGCACGTGCCTGGAGCGGACAAGGCCAAGTTCGATGCAGCCGTCAAGGCCGCGGAAACCGGATGTCCGGTCTCGAAGCTTTTCAAGGCAGAAATCAGCGTCAGCGCACGGCTTGAATCCTGACCAGCAAGCGATCTGATCCCCACGTTCTCATCGAGCGGTCCAAACAGGTACAATGCCGCACATGATTCCAGCTCCTGGAGCATTCATTGCAGGTGCCGCGATCTTTCTGACCGTGATTTGGGATGCGTTCGAAGCCATCATCCTTCCGCGCCGCGTCACGCGAAGGTTCCGGCTCACCCGCCTATTCTTCCGTTCTACCTGGATCACCTGGAAATTCGTTATGTGTCTGTTACCGTCGCGTAAAGCTCGCGAGACCATGCTCGGCTTTTATGGTCCGCTTTCTCTCCTCGTTCTGGTTGGTGTCTGGGCCATCGGCCTTGTGTTTGGATTCGGGCTCATGCAATACGGCGCGGGGTCGGCGGTGGTGTTAGCGGGAGGGCGTCCCAGCTTCGCGACGGACCTGTATTTGAGCGGCACGACATTTTTCACTTTGGGTCTCGGTGACGTCATTCCTCACTCCACGTTTTCGCGAGCGCTAGTGGTTATCGAAGCCGGTTTTGGGTTCGGTTTTCTAGCGGCGGTCATCGGCTACTTGCCGTTTATCTACGGGTCATTTTCAAAGCGCGAAGTAGACATTTCGCTGCTCGATTCGCGCGCCGGCACGCCGCCAACCGCCGGCGAGCTTCTTCGCCGCCACAGCTACGAGTACGGCCAGGACGCATTGGCCCGGCTTCTGAAAGATTGGGAGCGTTGGTCCGCCGAACTGATGGAAAGCCACCTGTCCTATCCGGTGCTTGCCTATTTTCGCTCGCAGCACGATAACCAATCCTGGATCGCATCGCTGACTGCAATTCTGGATACCTGTGCACTGGTACTGGTGGGTGTCGAAGGTGCTTGTGCGAAACAAGCCGAACTCACCTTTGCGATTGCGCGACACGCTATCGTGGATCTCTCACAAGTTTTTGGGACGCAGCCGAGGGAACTGCCGCAGGACCGGCTGCCTGCGGAGGAATTGCGCCGCATTCGTGGCGTCCTTGCCCAGCATGGCTTAAAGCTCCGCGACGACGAGGAAGCCGACCGCAAACTCGCAGGGCTTCGCAAAATGTATGAGCCGTACATTTTTGCACTGGCGACTTATCTGAATCAGACGCTGCCGCCCTGGATTCCGCTGAAGAAGGGCAAAGATAACTGGCAGACCACGGCATGGGCGCAGACCGCTGGCACGATAGAAAAGGAAGCGGCTTTGATCATTCCGGATGACCACTTCTGAAGTCTCCGATTTGCGGCGTCTTGCCGGGATTTTTGTTAGTGCCACCTTTCGTGGAGAAAACGATGAAAGCCATTCTCGTACATGAGTTCGGTGGGCCCGAAGTTCTAAAACTTGAACAAGTGCCCACGCCGAAACCCGCCGCGGGACAAGTTCTTGTCCGCATCCACGGCGCAGGGGTAAATCCCTACGACACGTACATGCGCGCCGGAACCTATGCGATAAAGCCGCCACTTCCCTACACGCCAGGCTCCGACGCCGCGGGAGTCATCGAAGCCGTCGGCGACGGAGTGAAAAAAGTGAAAACAGGCGACCGCGTCTATACCGCCAGAACACTCACTGGAGCGTACGCAGAGTACGCCCTCGCACTCGAAGAGCAAGTGCACTCTCTTCCGGAAAAGATCAGTTTTGGCCAGGGCGCTGGCGTGTGGGTTCCCTACGGTACCGCCTATCACGGACTTCACCACTCGGCGGAAGCGCGGGCATCGGAGACGGTTCTGGTGCACGGCGCGAGCGGCGGAGTCGGCAGCGCCGCGGTACAAATAGCGCGCGCGATGGGCCTGACGGTTTTCGGCACGGCCGGCACGCAAAAAGGACTGGACCTTGCAAAGCGCGAAGGCGCGCACCAGGTTTTCGATCACAGCAAAGCGGGCTACCAGGAAGAGATCTTGAGGGCTACTGGCGGGCGCGGCGTGGACATTGTCCTGGAAATGCTGGCCAACGTGAATCTCGCCGCAGATCTGAAGCTTCTTGCAACGAATGGCCGCGTGATTATCATCGGTAACCGCGGCGAAATCACGATTAATCCGCGCGACCTTATGCTGCGCCGGGCTTCAGCCCGGGGCTTCACGCTGTGGGGCATCACTCCGGCAGAGGAAAACGAAATTCACGCCGGGCTGATCGCCGGGCTGGAGAACGGAACGCTGCGTCCCGTCGTCGACAAGGAAATGCCGCTTGCCGAGGCTGCGCGCGCGCACAAGGAGATTCTGGAGCCGGGGGCCGCGGGAAAAATCGTTCTCGTGCCGTAGGAGCTGGAGCGGCGTAGGGCTGGTGCGCCGCATTGACTGTCCGCAACCGCGCCTTATAATCGTTGTTTCCCGATTCCGACGCGAAGCAGCGCGCGATCTGTGGATCAACCGAGCGACGTGTACACTACACTCCTACTCACGGCCTCTTTCGCAGTGCAGAATTCCATCAGCCATTATTGGCACCGCATTACGGATAAGACTTTTTCGGGGATTTACCACGCGAATGGCTTTGATCTGGCGATGATGACTCCCTATTTCATCGTCCTGTTTATCCTGGCAGTTTACGGGCTCCACCGTTATTGGCTGGTCTACGACTATTTCATGTATTCGAAGAATGTCCCGGCGACACCGCCTGAAGTGAAAGAATGGCCGCGGGTCACGATTCAGCTGCCCATTTTCAACGAGCGCTACGTCATCGAACGGCTTGTCGAAGCGGTTTCCCGGTTCGACTATCCGCGCGAGTTGCTTGACGTGCAGGTTCTCGACGATTCCACCGACGAAACCCAGCAGGTGGCCTGCGCTTGCGTCGAACGACATGCCGCGCAGGGAATGCCCATCGTTTATATTCACCGGACTAACCGCGAAGGCTACAAAGCGGGGGCTCTCGAGAATGGCTTGAAGACGGCGAAGGGTGAGTTCGTGGCGATTTTTGACGCCGATTTCCTGCCCGAACAGGATTTCCTGCGGCGCACGATTCCTTATTTCATGAATCCCGAGGGCGGCGACAAGATCGGGATGGTGCAGACGCGCTGGACGTACCTCAACAGCGACTATTCATTGCTGACCAACGTGGAAACGATTCTGCTCGACGGCCACTTCGTGGTGGAACACGGGGCGCGCTCGCGCCGCGGAACATTTTTCAATTTCAACGGGACCGCCGGCGTGTGGCGGCGCAAAGCGATTGATGACGCCGGCGGATGGGAACACGATACCCTGACCGAAGATACCGATCTTTCCTATCGCTCGCAGCTCAAAGGGTGGAAGTTTCTCTACCTGCCGCAAATCGAGTGCGCTTCCGAGCTTCCCGTGGACATGAACGGGTTCAAGGCGCAGCAGGCGCGCTGGGCCAAGGGTCTGATGCAAACGGCGAAGAAGATTCTTCCGAGAGTGCTGAAGTCAGATGCGCCGTGGCACGTCAAAGCGGAGGCGTTCTTCCACTTGACGGCGAATATCAGCTATCCGCTCATGGTTCTGCTTTCGACGATGCTTTTGCCGGTCATGATCGTGCGCTTCCAGCAGGGGTGGTTCCAGATGCTGTTGATCGACTTGCCGCTGTTCCTGGCATCCACTTGCTCGATCTCCAGCTTTTATCTGGTGGCGCAGAGGGAGCTTCGCCCCAAGACCTGGACGCGCACTTTTCTCTATCTGCCGTTCGTCATGGCTACGGGCATTGGAATTTCCGTGCGCAACGCGCAAGCCGTCCTGGAAGCGATTGTCGGGAAGAAAAGCGAATTCGCGCGCACGCCAAAATTCAATATCGAAGGCAAACTGGGCACGTTTGCAAAAAAATCCTACAAGAACAAGGCGGGCTGGATGCCTTACGCGGAAATCCTCCTCGGCCTCTATTTTTCCATGACCGTCGTTTACGCCATCATCAACGAAAACTACGCGACTGTGCCGTTCCTGCTGCTGTTCGTCTGGGGCTACCTCTACACGGGTTGCATGTCGCTTGGCCAAACGTACTTCGCGCGCCTGCGCTTCGGCGTCAACGCTCCCGAAATGCGTCCGGCCACCTCCGGCGCGCCGGGTTTCTAGGCATCCGCCGATTTATAACTCGACCGCGCGCACGCAAAAAAACTCCGGGAGCTCGGCTGGGCCGTCACTCCCGGAGATCTATTTCACCTTTTTGTGGAACTCTTCAGCTCGCTGTCGCGCCGGCCGGTAAACCATCCGTTGCTTTTTCTCTCCAGGTCCGGCGGCGGCTTCCGCGCACTGCTTCCGCCATTCCCAGCAGGACGATGGAACCGATACCAACCATCAGGGCCAGAATCGTTTTCACATCCAAGGCTGTCATTCCAGCCGCATCGGCTTCCTGCACGGCTGACGGCGCTGTTGCATCCGGCACCGCTTGGGCGACAACCACGGGAGGTGGGGCGACATTGAACGAACCCTGATCCGGCTGGGACGGGTCAGATGCAACTTCGAACAGAGTGGGGTCGGTTTCTTGCTGCGCGAATACCGGCTTGGCCACCAAGAGCCCCGCTCCGAGTCCCACCAGCATCAGCTGAATTCGAATCATCTTTTGGAATTTCATAAACCACCTCCACGATCGAGCTTCGCAATTTGCTGCGATGCCTGAAGAGAATGCAAACCTCATGCCAGAGTTCAGGCGGTCGAGATTTTTTCCACAAACGAGGCGGATCTCATTGCCAGGAATAGAGTTGGCAGTTGGGCCTCATGGGAAATGCCGTGGAAGGGGATCCGGACTTTCGCAGGCTGGAACTATCCAAGTAAGTAGGGGCGCGGGCCCAGGGGATGCGAAACCAGGATGCCGGAAGCGCCTGTGGCTCGTCTTCCGAACATCCTTCTATTTGTAAATAAAAGAAACTAAAGCAGATAGACGTGAATCCCATGCAGTCGACTAGGTGAACAAGGCAGCCGGAAATGAAACGAACCATGTGGATAGTCGCACTATCCATTCGGAGAGACACTACTTATGGCTAGGATTCAAAGTTGGCGTTAGAATATCGCCGTTCCCTCAGGCGGGTTGGCCGGGGAGAATTTCCGCAGGAAAGCCTCTAACCGTGCAGCCCAAACTTGCAGTGCTGAGCGGGCCACTAAGAAAGTCGGAATTTCCGGTTGCCGGAGTTCTGTCCATCGGCCGCAACGCTTCGAATTCAATTTGTCTCGAAGATATTTCTGTTTCGCCCAGCCATTGCCGCATCGCCAGCGACAATGAGCGCTTTCTTCTGACCGATCTGGACAGCGAATCCGGGACATTTGTAAACGGCATTCCGGTAAAACAGCGCGTGCTGGCTCCAGGGGATCAAATTGCGATCGGAGCATCTCTATTTGTTTTCGAGGTGGAACGGTCTCCGGCTCCTGCGCGCAGCGCAGTCCAGCTCGATGAAGATTCCACAGACGGCGCGCAGGTGGAGCAGCTGCGCCCCGACGAACTACTCTATCTGCATCCTGATTGCCTTGCAGCTTTGCCGCAGCCGGAGCGCCTTGCCAGAGCGCTGAGCACGCTGCTGAAAATCAGCACGGCCATCGGCTCTATCCGCGATGTGGAATCCTTGCAATGGCAATTGCTCGGGATGATCTTCGACGTAATTCCGGCCGAGCGCGGCGCGGTTCTGCTTGTTGAAGACTCAGGGGAAGATGCTGCCTCTCCCGTCGCATGGGATCGCGTCGCCGGGCCCGATCATCCCGTGCATGTCAGCCGGGCGTTGGCGCGCCGGGTGATCAATGAGGGCATCTCTGTCCTCGAGAACGAAGGACTTAAGCTCGCAGCTACTGATTCTGCCATTCTCTCAAGGAGCAAGCTCGCGCACTCACTTCTTTGCGTGCCGCTGATTGCCGGTGGCCGCGTCCTCGGAGTCATTTATGTGGACTCCTGCAATCCGGCCACAACTTTTTCGAAAGACGATCTCCAACTCCTGGCGGCCATCGCGGGCCTGGCGGGCATCGCCATCGAGAACGCGCGACAGTTCGAGCGACTGGGCATCGAGAATCAGCAACTGCGGACGGAGGTCAGCCTGCAGCACGATATGGCAGGCCAAAGCCCGCGGATGCGCGAGGTGTATCAATTCATCGAGCGCGTGGCTCCCAGCGAATCCACGGTGCTTATTTGCGGGGAAAGCGGTACCGGCAAGGAGCTCGCCGCCCGTGCGATGCACAAAAACAGTCCGCGCAAGGACCAGCCGTTTATGGCGCTGAACTGCGCGGCGCTGACGGAAACGCTTCTAGAAAGCGAACTGTTTGGCCATGAGAAAGGCGCGTTCACCAGCGCCATCTGCCAAAAGAAAGGACTGCTGGAAGTCGCCGAGGGCGGCACGGTTTTCCTGGATGAAGTGGCCGAACTGCCGTTGACACTCCAGGCGAAATTGCTGCGCGTGCTCCAGGAGCGCGAATTCGTCCGCGTTGGCGGGACTCGCTCCATCAAGATTAACGTGCGCTTCGTTGCGGCCACGAACAAGGACTTGCAAAAAGCCGTCCGTGAAGAGAAATTCCGCGGAGACCTATTCCACCGGCTCAACGTCATCTCGCTAACGCTGCCGGCCCTCCGCGAGCATGCGGAAGATATTCCGCTGCTGGCCGAACTCTTCGTCGTCCGCAATGCGAAGAAATGCAATCGCGGCATAAAGGGAATCTCGCCGCAAGCGCGCGCCTGCCTGATGCGATATGACTGGCCTGGCAATATCCGCGAGCTGGAAAACGCCATGGAACGAGCCGTGGTTATCGGGTCTTCAGACTTCATTCTTCCCGAGGATCTGCCGGAAGCTGTGCTGGAAACGGCGCCTTCCTCCGAGGCGGGGCAGGCAAATTATCACGGCGCCATTCGCGATCTGAAAAAGCAGCTGATTCTGAGCGCCTGGGAACAATCCGGCGACAGCTTTACGGAGGCCGCCAAAATCCTGGGCGTCCACCCGAACTATCTGCATCGGCTGATCCGCAATCTGGATTTGCGTGTGGCTCTCAAGAAAAATGCCAGAGCCTAGCGCACTTCCCTGTTTTCCGTTCGTGAGGAAGTATCTGAAGCGATAGGGCTGCTATCCAATCAGATAGAGTTCTGTTCGTTTTCAGCAACCCTGATTTTCTCCTCGCCGGTCTTGGTCGAACCTATCTTCTCTTTTGTCAACTGCATCCAGATGCAAGTGCAAACGGCGGCGAATCGCCTGCCGCGTGGCACAGAAAATGCTCTCTCTATCGCGTGTGTCATAGGGGCAACGCTTCGGGGATGAAAAGACAGTCTGATTGAGAAAGGAGTCTCACCATGAAAACAAATCGAATTCGTATCCTGGTTATGGCTTCACTTGCATTGCTGGCCGCCAGCGCTTGCGCAAATCCAGCCGCGGCCCAGATCAGCGCCCCGTGCAAAGGAACCTTCACGCTACCGCAGGAAGTACGCTGGCAGGGCAGGGTATTGCCCGCGGGCGACTATTCCTTTGTCCTGCAATCGGCTTCCCTGCCGGCTCTCATCGAGCTCCGCGGTCCAAGCGGCGTCGATGTGCTCATGACCGCCGGACTTTCTAACGACAACAAGACTGAGCAGAGCTTCTTGACGATTGAGCGGCGCGGTGACTTTGGTTACGTGCGCGAGCTCTACCTCGCTCCTCTCGGCGTGCACTTCAACTATAGCGTCCCCAAAGTTTCGAGAGAGGAGCTTCTTGCTAAGGGGCCTGTGAGCACTGAGCGGGTCCTGGTTTCTAGTGTTGGAAACTAGATCTTCCACTGAGTGGCCCCGACTGAGGGCAAACCCTTGCCGTCCAAATGGGTTTGCCCTCAAGTTTTTTTCGGGGCTCGATTTCCTGCCGTTTGGATAACGTGCTTCTTATCCGGATTCGCCTGCTGCGTAGTGATACCCCGGAGCCTCCATCTACGTGTAGACTCTCCCCTCGTGAGCGTTTCCACTGAGTCCGCGACATTTCAAAACGGCAGCGTGAAACTGCACGCTGTCATTGCGGGACCGAGCGACGGCCCGGTCGTGGTGCTCCTCCACGGCTTTCCTGAGTTCTGGTATGGGTGGCATGAGCAAATCGAGCCGCTGGCAGCTGCCGGATTTCGCGTCGTCGTGCCGGACCAGCGCGGGTATAACCTGAGCAGCAAACCGCCCGGCGTCGCGTCGTATGCGCTCACGGAACTTGTCTCTGATGTGATTGCGATTGCCGATCAGCTTGGGCAACAAAGAATTTTTCTCGCGGGACACGATTGGGGAGCGGCCGTCGCCTGGGGCACAGCGATTCTGCATCCACGGCGCATCGCCAAACTCGTGGTCATCAACGTCCCTCACCCTTCGGTCATGCTTAAATTTCTAAACACGCGCACGCAGCAACTCCTACGGAGCTGGTACATCTTTTTTTTTCAACTGCCCTGGTTACCTGAGGCGTTCCTGTCCGCCTTCAATTATCGCGTCGCAGCAAGATCGCTGGTCCGTTCCAGCCGCCCTGGCACGTTCTCTTCTGAAGATCTCATCGGATATCGGGCGGCGTGGTCCCAGCCTGGCGCGCTGACAGGCATGATCAACTGGTACCGCGCTCTATTTCGACATCGCACGAAGTTCACGGATCGCACTGTACATGTCCCGACGCGTATCCTCTGGGGCGAACGAGATGCTTTCCTGCTATCCGAAATGGCGAAGGAGAGCCTGCGCTACTGCGACGGCGCCGAGCTCTTCACTTTTGCGGATGCCTCACACTGGCTCCAGCACGAAGAACCCGCCCGCGTCTCTGAACTCTTAGTTGATTTCTTCAGGAGATAGCAGCCAACCACAGTTGAGAATGAAAAAGCGCGGCCTCAGGCAAAAAGGCGCGTCACTATTCCTGCCGCAATGCCGAGTGCGGCGACGGCGGCATAAGTAGCGGTGGCCACCTTCCAGGAGATGGTCTTTCCGACGACGGCAACCGAGTAGACGCTGTAGATGCCAAGGGTGCAAAGCATCACAACCACGTAAGGGAGTGGAACGCCGTGGGTCATGGCAATGTACGCAATGACCACGTCAAAGGCCATGGGAACGGGCAGGAATGCGCCGACCAAAGCAACCAGAAGGATGCCAACAAGCGAGACGGGCGCGTTGACGGCCTGTGGCGGAACGAGCTCGATGAGCAGAGCTCCCAGAAACGCTGCCAATAGCATTAACGGGAACCCCGCACGAAACACGATCCAAAAGCTTTTCGTGTAACTCTTCAAGGTGTTGACCAAAGCCTGCGGCCAGGTCTCTGAAGCCGCCCACTCTACGGGGCAATCCATTTCCGTGTTTGCCGGCGGCGTTTGGCGCGAGGCCATATAGGGTGCAAAAACAAATATCAGCAACAACACGCTGGCGAGTTTTATGAGCGCAATTTGCAGCGGGAATAACGCGAAGGTCATCGCCAACACCACAACGTTCAGAGCCGGGGAGCTAAACATGGCCGCGAGGACGGATTCGGTACTCATCCCCGAAGCGTAGAGGCCACGCCCGATGGGCGCGACGCAATTGGCGCAGACCCCGAGAGGCATTCCGGCAAGAGTGCCAAGCAGCGCGTTAAGGTGGCGGGATTTTGTGCGGCGCCGCGGCAGCGTGCCAAGAAAGGTGAGTGCGGCAGGGCCAAAGAGAAACGCAAAGGTCATCCCGATCCGGTTGGCGTTGAGCCAATTGACCGAAGTGCGCCACACCCTTTGCGCAAGAGGCATGGTGCGGTCGACCTGGTACACCGCGTCAAAGGTAATTGCGCCCACAACTTTGACGTGCGTGCCCGAGTGGTATTTCTTCATTAGAGACGGATAGCGGGAATCCACCCAGAAAATGCCGCCGATCAGGGCTAACAGGAAGATGGCGACGATGCGGCTGCGCCACACATTCGTTCGAATGGAGGGCAATTCGAAACTGATGGCGGTAGACGGCATGGACACAGTACGCCTCCTGAGCGGTGCGAAATGCGAACCTGGAGCCCGAGGACCGCGCAACTGTAGTCACATGGAGAGGGGATGGGAATAATATGAATGTACTAGTGACTGAACGGCGGCGGGATGCCGCAAGATGATATTCACTCAAAGCTGAGCATTACGATCTCCGGACTGGAACCCAGGCGTAGCGGCGGGCCCCAAGTCCCCGCACCGCTGGAAGTATAGACCTGCATGTTTCCGATGCGGCTCAACCCATAGGCAAACTGCCGGTAAATCCTTCGGGCCATCCAGGTCCACGGGAAAAACTGGCCGAGGTGAGTATGCCCGGAGAGTTGGAGTGAAAACCCAGCCTCGGCGGGGATATGCGGGCGATCCGGGGCGTGCGTCAGCAGAATGCTGGCCCGATTCCGGTCCACGCCAATCTTCTGCAGAATAGAACGCAGATGATCGTCGTGAGTGGCGTGCTTGTAGGGCACGCCGACAATTTGCAATCCGTCGGCTTCCACTTTTTCGTTTTCGAGCACGCGAACTCCGGCGCCCGCGATAGCCCTCAGGTATTTGGAATCGTCGCCGAACTGTTCGTGATTGCCCGCAACAAAGTAGGCTCCCTGCGGCGCACGCAGCTCGCGTAATGGCTCGGCGGCTCGCGCGGCATCGATTGCGGTGCCATCGAACAAATCCCCGGCAACGAAAACCACATCCGGCTTTTCTCGCATCGTTTTCGCCACGATGCGCCGCAAAAAGCTGCCGTTTCGAACGTGCCCCAGGTGCAGGTCGCTGACCAACGCGGCCGTCCGCCCGCGCCAGACTTGAGGAAGATTTTCCAATCGAACAGTGATCCGCCGAATCCGCGTCCAGCCTGCATTCACGAGGCCGGAGAAGCCCAACACCACCGCCGCTCCGAACAACACTTCCACGATTCTATGCAAATTGACGTTCATGCCGGCCAGCCGAACTATTCCGAAAATCAGCCAGGACAGGCAGGCCGCAAAAAACAGGAAACTCAAGCAGCCCAGCCAAGCCGCAGCGACGCGATAAACAGCCCGCAACAGGGCATTGGTATAGCGAAAGGCCAGCAGCGATGTCGCTAAAAAGCTGACAGAGAGCAAGCCCACGGCGGCCTTGAGCCAGAACGTAACCGGGGGATCGCTGCCCGCGGAGGAATACGTCCACGTCTCGTACAGGAAAAAATGAATCAGAAGGAGCACCGACTGGAAGAAACCGATGAAGCCTATGAGTCCTGCTCTTATGCGCATTTATTGTTAGATTCATCTGGTCCTGGAAAGGGTATTCCCGCGCCGCTAACGGGAGTCTACGATCTGGGGAACAGGCGCCGCGGCACTGTTTGGTGACAATTTCGGCCAGCCAGTTGTTTCGGGTACAATCGCGTGTCTGCGCATGGCGCTGCAAACCCGCATGCCCTGTGGGTGCAACAATCAACCGGTGGATTTGAGGTGCATCAATGAGTGGTCGCCCGAGACGGGTAGGTTCGCGAGGCGTTTGGCGTTTACGAGGACTTGTTGTCCTGGGATTGGTGTGGATCGCCTGCCTGGCCCCTTCGCTGAGCGCCCAAGAACGCCGCGAGCGGGAGCCCAATAGTGTCTACGCCGAGCGGCGCGCCAAGCTCGCCGCGCAAGCGGACGGACCCCTCATTTTGTGGGGGTTTACCGGACGCGAGGAACATTCGCAAGCCTACATCTTCGCGCAGGAAGACAACTTTTATTACCTCACCGGCCACAACGAGGAAGGCGCTGGAATCATCGTTCTCCCCGCGCTCAAGAATGGCGCAGCAAGTGATGGTTGGGATGGGCCGCGCGAGGTTCTCTTCCTACCCGCAAAAAATCCTGCCAGGGAAAAATGGAACGGCCTGCGCATGTCTCCCTCCGATCCGGGGATCGAAGCGCGCACCGGTTTTGGCACGGTGAAGCCTTTCTCCGAAATGCGCGCGAACGTCGAGAGGCTCGCGAAGATCTATCCTTCCATTTGGACGATTCTTCCCTACGAAAAGGAAAACGGCGGATACCCGCATGAGAAGGCGGTGATGGAGTGGCTGCAGCTTGGTGCGCCACAAGCCAAGTTGAAAGACATTCGCGCGCAGATTAGCGCGCTTCGCCAGGTCAAGTCACTCGGCGAAGTCGCATTCCTGAAAGAGGCCATCGATCTCTCCCTCGATGCACAATTCGAAGCGATGAAATTAATGCGGCCGGGCTTGTACGAATATCAGATCGCCGCGAAAATGGTGGAAATTCATGCCTGGGGCGGCTCTGAAGCCGAAGGGTACGCGCCCATCGTAGGCGCTGGGCCAAACTCGACGGCGCTGCATTACGACAAGCTCGCGCGCAAGATCGAGGATGGCGACATCGTCGTCCTGGATGTTGGTGCGCAATTCGCCGGCTACTCCGCGGATATCACGCGCACCCTGCCTGCCAACGGCAAGTTCACTCCGCGCCAGCGCGAAATTTACGACATCGTTCTTGGCGCGCAAAACGCCGCTCTTGCTGCTCTGAAACCGGGTATGGACATGTGCCAGAAAGGCGACAAGAGCGTCTACAGAATTTCTTACGACTACATCAACACGCATGGCAAGGATTTACACGGAAAGTCGCTCGGCCAGTATTACATCCACGGTCTGGGCCACAACATTGGGCTCGATGTGCACGATCCCGGCGAGTCCTGCAAAGCGCTTGTCCCGGGCCAGGTCGTCACCATGGAGCCGGGCATCTATATTCCGGAAGAAAACCTCGGGGTGCGCATCGAAGACGATGTGCTGATCACCGATACCGGCTACAAGTTTCTCAGCGAGCGCCTTCCCCGCGATCCCGAGGAAATCGAAAAGATCATGGCCGGCGCAGCGAAACAGCGCTCCAAGGATGCCAAGAAGGGCGACGATTGACCCGGCGGATTCAGCGCCTTTATACTATAGTTTCGCGCTGGGAATGAAATTCTCTCCCGCGTGCCTCGAGTCATTCTGGATGCGGCTTGGTTCCAGGCCAGCCGGAATTTCCGAAAATTGAAATCAACCTACGGAGCTTTTGACGCCGGTCTGGCCGGGGTCACACAAAACATGAGTAACGTTAAAGCCACGCAACTCCGCCCCGGCATGGTGATCCAGCACGAGGGCCAGCTTTACTCCATATTCAGCGTCGATCATCGCACCCCGGGTAACAAGCGCGGATCGATGCAGACGCGGATGCGAAACCTGCGTACGGGTTCGATCATCGATTACCGGTTTCGCGCGGAGGAATTCGTGGACCGCGCCATTCTCGATGAAGTCGAGTTCGAATACCTCTACAGCGAAGGCGACGATTTTCACTTCATGAATACGAAGAATTACGAACAAATGCAGATGAGCCGCGAGGAGCTGGGCGAAACCGTGTACTACCTTATTCCCAGCACGCTGGTGAAGGTGGAGTTTTTCGAGGAAAAAGCCATCGGCGTGGACTTGCCCGACACCATGGACATGAAAGTGATCCAGACCGAACCAACGCTGCAGAAGGCTACGGCCAGCGCGGTCATGAAGCCCGCAACACTGGAGACCGGCCTGGTCGTTCAGGTGCCGCCATTTGTGAACGAAGGCGACCGCATCAAGGTGGACACCTCGGAAGCGCGTTACGTCCAGCGCGTCGAGTAGTGCGTGTATTCTTGATTGAGGTCTTGAGGTACAGTTGACTTTCCGCCTCCGCAGCTAATTTCAGCGCAAGCCGGAATTAGAAGAGGCAGAACGGCGTCCCGGGCCAAACCGGGGCGCCTTTTGTTTTTGTGGAGAACGGCGCCAGGTCAAGCGCACTGGTCGTTCGTCAGTGCGTTCCTGCGGAGCCCGCTGCGGATTTCTCGCCGGCAGGGTGCGCTCCAAATACTCGGTCGAAGATAGCATCCACATAACGCAGTTGCCGGTGCAAATCAAAAGTGTGCGCCAGCGCCTTAGCATCGAGGTATTTCGTGATGCGCGCATCGGCGGCAACGCGATCGCGGAAACTGCCGTCCGTTTCCCAGGCGGCCATGGCGTTTTCCTGCACCGCTTTGTAGGCATCGTCGTGCGGCATGCCCTTCTCCACCAGATCCTGCAACAGCTGGCCGGAATAAACCAGGCCGTGCGTGGATTCCAGGTTGCGCAGCATGCGCTCCGGGAAAACGCGCATGTCTCCGACTACAGTAGTCATTTTGGCGAGCATGTAGTCCACAAGAATTGTGGAATCGGGAAGAATGACACGCTCGACGGAACTATGAGAAATGTCGCGTTCGTGCCACAACGCGATGTTTTCGAATCCGGCGAGCATATTCGAACGCACCAGCCGCGCCATCCCGCAGACTTGTTCGCAGGTGACGGGATTGCGCTTGTGCGGCATCGCGGAACTGCCACGCTGTTCGCCGCTGAAGGGCTCTTCAGCTTCACGAACTTCCGTGCGCTGCAGGTGGCGAATTTCGAGCGCGATTTTTTCCAGAGTCGCCGCGATCAGCGCCAGCGCGCTCAGATAGTTCGCGTGGCGGTCACGCTGAATCACCTGGGAAGCGACCGGCGCAACCTTCAGCCCGAGCCGCTTGCAGATGCGCTCTTCCATTTCCGGGCCGAGATGCGATGCATTGCCGACCGCGCCGGAAATTTTTCCCACCGCCATCTCGGCGGCAGCTTGGCGGAAGCGGCCGATATTTCGCTGATTCTCCGCAAACCAGTTGGCGATCTTCAGCCCAAAGGTGATGGGCTCGGCGTGAATGCCGTGAGTGCGTCCGATCTGCGGTGTATTGCGGAATTCATGGGCCCGCAGGTCAAGAATTTCGCCGAACAGCACGAGGGCGCGTTCGATCAGTTTCGAAGCGTCACGAATCTGCAACGCCTGCGCGGTGTCCACGACGTCGTTCGACGTCATACCATAGTGCAGCCAGCGCGCAGCGTCGGGATCGCCAATCGATTCACCCACGGTCATGGTGAACGCGATGACGTCGTGCTTAACGCGCGCTTCCAGATCGCGGATCCTGGTGACGTCGACTTTCGCTCGGGCGCGAATCTTGGCCGCGGCTTCCTTGGGGACTTGCCCCGCCTCGGCCAGAGTTTCGGTAGCCGCCAGTTCGACTTCCAGCCACCTGGCGAATTTGTTCGCGTCGCTCCAGACCCGGCCCATCTCTTCGCGCGTGTAGCGTGGAATCACTGCCTTCTCCTCGGACCAAAGGGACAAACAGCAAGAGACTTCCAGATCGCTGCCAGTTCCATAATACCGCAGATGGCAAGTCCGGGGCGTGGAGGACGGCGGGGACGGGAGTGTCCGGATTTGGGATGGCGCTGAGCGGAAACGGGCGCCGGTGGTGAGAGGGCCACGGGGGAAGCCTAGATAAAGTGCTGTGAAAAAAAGGGTTGGCCAGTCATGGAGACGGGCACAAAAGTTGCAACGGGCAAGGATGTAGAACCCCTACAGGCTGGGGGGGTAGAATGTCGACAGCCTGGACAAGACCCCGGGCGGGGTCGCAACGTCAAAGTAATAACAGGACCGTGCACACGGGCGAGGGGAGTGACGATGGCTGAAAAGCGGGAGCGGTACCAGAACCGCATTGAGCTGCTCCAAGGGACGCTGGACATGCTGATTCTTCAAACGTTGCAATGGGGCCCGCAGCACGGTTACGGCATCAGCGTAGCCATCCGTAACCGTTCCGGCGAGTTGCTACAGGTAGATACAGGATCGCTCTACCCGGCCCTGCACCGTCTTGAAAAGCAGAAGTGGATCGCGGCAGCCTGGAAGATTTCCGAGAACAATCAGCGAGCTAAGTATTACCGCCTGACAGCCACCGGCAAGAAGCAACTTACCAGGGAACGGTCAAAGTGGTCTCAACTGTCGGACGCGATTGCAGGAGTGTTGTATCCGGAAGAGAGATGACGAAGATAGCGACGGAATGACGAGAGGTGGCCCGTGAGTTTCTGGCGGCGAAAGAAGCGGGAAGCGGAGCTTGACGAAGAACTGCGAAGCCATCTGGCGATGGCGGCGGGGGAACGCGCGGAGCGGGGCGAGGATCGCAAAGAGGCGGAGCACGCCGCCCGCCGGGAGTTTGGCAATACCAGCCTGGTCAAAGAAGTGACACGCGACATCTGGGGATGGCGGTGGCTGAGTGACATCGGCAATGATGCGCGGTATGGAATGCGGATGCTGCTGAAAAACCCGGGCTTTACGTGCGTTGCCATCCTCTCGCTGGCGCTTGGCATTGGCGCCACCACCGCAGTGTTTAGCGTGGTCTACGGGGTCCTCGTAAACCCGTATCCGTATGCCAACTCAGACCGTATGGTGCACCTGGTCGTCCACGACGCGGCCGGTAATCGCCGTTTTGTAAACCTTAACGGACCGCAATTGCAACAGCTGCGGCAGGCCAGTTCCGTCGAGAGTGTCGCCGCGATGGATGGATGGAACCTCAGCACGACCGGGGGCGATCTTCCCGAAGACGTCCAGGGCATATATCTCACTTCGAATGCCTTCAACTATTTTGGCGTACCCATGCTTCTGGGGCGTGGACTGCTGCCCTCGGACGGACCCGATGGTCAGGATCCCGAGAATGTGGCCGTGCTGGGTTATCGGTTCTGGCAGAGGCATTACAACGGCGATCCCGACATTGTGGGCAAGAAGATCCAGTTGGTCCACAAGAACTACGAAATTGTTGGCGTGGTCCGCCCGCGCTTCACCTGGGGCGACGGCGAAGTCTATCTGCCGCTCAAACTCACCGCCGATCCGGTGCGAACTGTCTTCCCTATGCTTCGGCTCAAACCCGGAGTCACGCGCGCAGCCGCAAATGCGGAGTTCCAGTCGTTGCTCGAGCAATTCGCAAAGCAAACGCCGAGCCATTTCCCGGAACATTTCCGTTCAACTCTCGAAGGATTGAACGACCACTTCGTGGAAGACATCGGTGGAACATTGTTCCTGCTGCTCTCCGCGGTGGCTCTGTTGTTATTGATTGGCTGCGGTAACGTTTCGATTCTGCTCCTGGCCCGTGCCACGGGGCGCCAGCACGAGATGGCGGTTCGCTCGGCCATCGGCGCCGAGCGCTCTCGGATCCTGCGGCAGCTGCTCACGGAGGCGCTGATGCTGTCGTTCACCGGCGCGGCCATTGGCGTAGCGCTGGCGAATGGCCTGGTGAAGCTCATCGTCAATTGGCTTCCGGAATTTTCTTTTCCTCACGAAGCGGCGATCAGCATCAATCTGCCTGTTCTGTGGTTCAGCGTGGGCCTCGCGTTGCTGACCGGCATTGTGTTCGGTATCTCACCGGCTCTTCAATCCGCGCGTCCGGACGTAGCCCAGGTTATGCAATCGACCACGCGCAAAATGACGACCGGCCTTCATGGCCGCCGGATTCACAGCCTCCTCATCGCGAGCCAGATTGCCCTGACGCTTCTGTTGCTGGCCGCGGCGGGCGTTGCGATGCAAGGCTTCGTTCGCATGATGCGCGTGAACCTCGGTTACGACCCGCACAACACCATGTCCGTGGGTATCCCCGTGCACGACAATACCTACACGACTTGGGAGGCCAGAGGAGCCTTCTTCAATCAGCTTCTGAAGAGAGTCAGTGCGATGCCCGAAGTTGTTGCCGCCGGACTTTCGACAAACGCCACGCCCCCAAACAACGGCTGGGAGCAGCGCTTAGAGATTTCCGGCAAGCCTTCCTCCGAGGAACAGCGAGCGCGCATCAACTTCGTCAGCCCTGCGTACTTCACCGTACTTCGAATACCGCTGCTGCAAGGAAGAGTCTGGGACGAAAGCGAGACTCTGCGGGGCGCCAAGCTCGCTCTGATCAATCAGTCCCTGGCCCACCAGTGTTTTCCGAGCGGCGATGCCATCGGTAGCGAGCTCCGCGTACCGCAACTGAAAGGCGAGCCTCCATTTCAATTGGCCGTGCCCGGGAGCGACGGTTGGTTCCAGGTGATCGGCGTCGTCAGCGATGCTCGCAATGACGGCCTTCAGAAACCGACCAAGCCCGGCTTATATGTCCCCTACACCATCATGATGCCGGTCTTTACCCAAATACTCGTGCGAACCCAGGTCCCGCCGCTTACGACGCTTCACGCCGTCCGCGAGCAGATTCACAGAATTGATCCCGACCAGCAAGCGGAGCGCGACGTTCGCGACCTGGACGGCTGGATTACCACGCAGCCGGAATGGGAGCAGGGACATCTGGTTGCAACCTTGTTTGCGGGATTTGCCATCCTGGCGCTGGCGCTCGCCGCAACTGGCCTATACAGCGTCATTTCCTACACTGTCGCTCAGCGAACAGGCGAATTTGGTATCCGCATGGCGCTAGGCGCCGGGCGCGGAGATGTCCTGCTGATGGTATTTCGTTCGGCCGCGATGAGCGTGGCCGGAGGTGTTCTGGCCGGTGTGCTGCTGACGATCACGCTCAATCGTCTGCTCGCGCGCTGGATTCACGGCAGCTCCCTCGATGCGCTGATCCTCGTGGGCGTGATTCTGCTGCTAGTCGCCACTTCCGGCTTGTCATGTCTCATCCCCGCGCGAAGAGCTTCGTCGGTGGATCCGATCGTGGCGCTGAGGTACGAGTAGAAAATGGCAATCAGAAATTGGAACTGTGAAAAATGCAAGGAGTCGCGATGGGCTGGCTGAGTCGACTTTTCCGCAGACGGAAGCAAGAGACGGAACTTGAGGAGGAAGTGCGAAGCCATTTGGAGATGGCCGCGCAGGAGCGCACTGAGCAAGGAGTAGATCGGCAGGAGGCGGAGCACGCGGCGCGGCGAGAATTCGGGAATGTGGAATTGGTGAAGGAGGTCACGCGCGACATGAACGGATGGCGGTGGCTGGAGGATCTTATCGAAGACGCGCGGTATGGGCTGAGAAGGATGCGCAGGTCGCCCGGCTTTACCGCGATTGCCGTGCTGACACTCGCGTTGGGCATCGGGGCCAACACTGCGATCTTCAGCCTGGTGAACGGCATTCTGCTTGTTTCCTTGCCCTACCCCAGCCCGGAACGTCTGGTCAGCGTAACAGGCACCTATCCGCAAGGCGCGTTTGTCGCGATGCGCGAGCAGATGCGCACGATGGATGTGGGGGCTTACGTTGAAGGTCAGGAACTCAACTTGACTGGGTTCGGCGAGCCCGTGCGGCTGACGGGAACTCCTGTATCCGCGGAATTGTTTTCAATTCTCGGTGCGCGGCCAGAGTTCGGGCGAACGTTTTATCAGGGCGAGGACGTGCCGGGCCGGGACAATGTCGTGATTCTGAGCCGCGCGCTTTGGCAGCAACGCTTCGGAGGCGATGCGAGCATTCTTGGCCGATCGATCGAACTGGGAGGCATAAGCCGCCAGGTAATTGGCGTGATGCCCGCTGATTTTCGTTTCCCTTCCAACAAAACGCAGGTATGGATTCCGCTGCACAACGATCCGCGAGACACGGTGAATTCGTGGGCAGGCGCTTTCATGCCCATCATTGGCCGGCTTCGTCCGGGATCGACGATCGAACAAGCGCGCACTGAGATTCGAATGTTCCAGTCGCATGTGGGAGCGTTGTTTCCCTGGCCGATGCCTGCGAGCTGGAACGCCGGTGTCAGTGTCGTAGCTCTGCAAAACGAAATGGTTGCCGACGTGCGCGCACGACTCCTGATTCTGCTCGGAGCGGTCGCATTGGTCCTGCTGATCGCGTGTTCAAACGTGGCCAATTTGACTCTCTCCCGTGCAGCGACGCGCGAGAAAGAAATCAGCATCCGCTCCGCGCTGGGCGCTGGACGGCGGCGAATTACCCGGCAACTTCTCACGGAAAGCGTTTTGCAGGCGTTGTTCGGGGGATTGCTCGGACTGGCATTTGCCAAGGAGGGACTCGCGCTGCTCAGGTCCATGCTCCCCTCGGACACGCCACGTCTGGCCGAAACGCAAATCGATTGGCGGGTACTCCTCTTTACGGCTGTGCTGGCCATACTGACAGGCATTGTTTTCGGACTTGCGCCGACTCTTCACTCTGCTCGCGCGGCCCTAACGGACGCATTAAACTCCGGCGGCCGCGGCTCCGCTGCACCAGTGTCCCAGCGCCTGCGGAGCGGTTTGGTGGTTGCCGAAGTTGCATTCGCCGTGCTGCTGGTAATCGCCGCTGGACTCATGATCCGAAGCTTCTGGGCGATATCACACGTGAATCCCGGCTTTCATCCTGAACACATTTTGACTGCGCGCATCACGCCGAATGAATCCTTCTGCGTGGACCCGATGCGTTGCCTGGCGTTCTATCGCAACGTGCAAGATCAAGTTGAGGCCTTTCCTGGCACAAGCGGTGTCGCACTTGTAAACACGCTTCCTCTCGGAGGAAGGGTGAGCAAGCGCTCTCTCGATGTGGAGGGCTACGACGTTCCCGCGGGTGAGGACGTTCCCCTATTCTGGCTGAATGTCGTGACTCCCGAATACTTTCGTGTGATGGGAATTCCTCTCCTCTCGGGCAGAGCGTTTGCCGATTCCGATGTCAACGGAGCTCCGGTGGCGGTCATCACCGACGAGACGGCTCGGCGATTCTGGCCCCATCAGAACGCCGTCGGGAAACACATCCGGCTGCTCGACGACAAGGACTGGCGCACCGTCGTTGGTGTCATTCCCGATGTGCGCGCCTACGATCTCCAGCGAAACGCGCCAGACTGGATTGGCGGCACAGCCTATGTGCCGTACAACCGGATGGCTACCCTCGAAGACCGCCGGATACCTTCGGAAATGACCATTGCTATCCGCACTGCATCGGATGACTCGCAAATTGCGATGATGCTTCGCAATACCGTTGCCGCCATAAACCAGGAAGTGCCCGTCAGTGAGGTGAAAACCATGCGCGCGGTGATCTCGGAAGCTGTATCTACGCCGGCATCCACGACCGCCCTCATGGCCGTCTTTGCTGCTTTGGCGCTGGTCCTGGGCACAATCGGCATTTATGGTGTTCTTTCCTTTCTCGTTTCGAACCGCACCCGCGAGATCGGCGTTCGCATGGCGCTGGGCGCACAACGAGGGGACGTGCTGCGGTCCGTGATGGGAGAAGGAGCAAAGTTATCGCTGGCTGGAATCGCTTTAGGAATGGCGGGCGCATTTGCGATCATGCGCGTCTTGTCGGGTGAATTGTATGGCGTGAGTGCGACGGACCCACTGACGTTTTGCGGCGTGGCGATCCTCGTTGCTGTTGTGGCGCTGACCGCGTGTTACATCCCCGCGCGCAGGGCCATGAGGGTCGATCCTATCGTGGCGCTGAGGTATGAGTAGAAAATGGCAATCAGAAATTGGGACTGTGAAAAATGGACGGAGTCGCAATGAGCTGGCTGAGTGGCCTTTTCCGCAGGCGGAAGCAAGAGACGGAACTCGAAGAAGAAGTACGTAGCCATCTGGAGATGGCCGCGCAGGACCGTGCGGAACGCGGCGAAGATCACCGGGAAGCAGCGCGCGCGGCGCGGCGTGAGTTTGGAAATGTCAGTCTCGTCAAGGAAGTAACGCGTGACGTGTGGAGTTGGGGTTCAGTCGAGCGTCTGACGCAGGACCTGCGTTTCGGATTGCGCATGCTGGCGAAGTCGCCGGGCTTTGCAGCCGTCGCGATTCTGACCCTCGCGCTCGGAATTGGCGCAAACACTGCTCTCTTCTCCGTAGTCAATGGAGTGCTGCTGAACTCTTTGCCCTATCCGGAACCGGATCGGCTCGTGACCTTGGATGAGAGCAAATCCAATTTTGACAGTGGTTCCATCTCCTTTCCGAATTTTCGCGACTGGTGCAGGGATAACCGCACGTTTTCCATGATGGGTGTTTCCCGGAGCTACTCGTACAACTTGACCGGCAAGGGCGATGCGGAACAAGTCAGAGCGGAATTCGTATCGTCAGACTTCCTGACGCTCCTCGGCGTCAAGCCGGTGATTGGGCGCCTGTTCGCAGACGGCGAAGACGAGATCGGCGCAAGTCCCATCGTCCTGATCAGTGAAGGACTATGGAACCGAAAATTTGGCGGCGCCCCGGACATCGTCGGCCAAGGACTCACTCTCGACGGGCGAACGTTCACCATCGTCGGCGTCGTTCCGGCAAGTCTTAAGCTGCAAATCGTGAGCTTCCGCGCCAGCGATGTGTATGCCCCTGTCGGCCAGTGGACGAATCCGCTGCTTCCTATCCGCGCGGCAGGACTTGGCTTCCATGGCATTGGCCGCCTAAAGCCGGGCGTAACCATTCAGCAAGCGCGAGCCGACATGAAGCGCGTCACGGCCGATTTGACCTCAGCTTATCCCGACGCCGACACGGGAATCGGCGCGACACTGATGCCTCTCAAAGAACAGATGGTTGGCTACTTGCGCCCGATTCTGCTCGTCCTGCTCGCGGCAGTGGGCTTCGTGCTCTTGATTGCTTGCGTGAACGTGGCAAACCTGCTCGTGGCCCGCTCGACCGGGCGCGCGCGCGAATTCGCAGTCCGTGCTGCACTTGGCGCCGGGCGACTGCGAATCGTTCGCCAGCTTCTGACGGAGAGCCTCATTCTCGCGTTAGCCGGCGGATTCCTTGGTTTGCTTTTTGCGGCCTGGGGCACTAAGGCCGCTCTCCGCCATCTGCCCTCCGCGTTACCGCGCGCCGTTGAAGTCGGCTTGGACGCCCGCGTCTTGGTATTCACAATGACGGTGGCCCTGCTCTGCGGAATTCTTTTTGGTTTAACGCCTGCGTTGAGAATCTCCAGACCAAACCTGCAGGAGACGCTGAAAGAAGGAGGCCGCGGCTCCGGCGGAGCCAGGCATCGCGCACAAGGAATTTTTGTCGTTGCGGAAATGGCCATGGCTTTGGTGCTTCTTATCGCCGCGGGATTGATGATCCGCAGCCTCAGTGCTCTCTGGGGCGTGGACCCCGGCTTTGACTCTCACAACGTTTTGTCGTTTGGTGTGGCTCTTGCCCCGTCTCCGAAAGACGCAAACACCGACTCGGTTCGCGCGAAACTCCGCCAGCTCCAAAGCACGCTGGCAGCGACTCCGGGAGTGCAGGCCGCTTCGCTTTCCTGGGGAGCGGTGCCGCTCTCGGTGGACGATGAAGATCTCTTCTACCTCGAAGGCCAACCCAAACCATCAAGCGAGAACGACATGAGCTGGGCGCTCAGTTATGTCGTGCAAGAGGACTACCTGAAGGTAATGGGGATTCCACTCCAGCGCGGGCGATTCCTTACAGCGCAGGATAATGAACGCTCTCCGCATGTCATCGTCGTGGATGACGTCTTCGCCCGTAAATTCTTTGGCAATCAGGACCCCATTGGAAAGCGCGTGATTCTAAATAGCAAAGGCGGCGTAGCGGAGATCGTCGGCGTGGTAGGCCACGTCAAGCAGTGGGGACTCGATTCAGACGAAAAGCAATCGCTTCGCGCCCAGCTATATTTTCCTTTCATGCAGCTGCCAGAAGCCGCCATGCAGCCATCCTCCTGGAGCGGCACCGGGGTGCTGGTGCGCTTCGAAGGAGATCCCCAGGCAGTCACGACAGCCATTCGCTCTAGCCTTCGAAACATGAGCAGCGACCAGGTGATGTATGAAGTCCAGACCATGGAAGAAGTCATCGCGGACACGCTCGCCGAACGCCGTTTTTCCATGATTGTACTAGGAGTTTTCGCGGCGCTCGCGCTGGGATTGGCGAGCATGGGAATCTACGGCGTGATTTCCTATCTCGTCGGCCAGCGCACGCGCGAAATCGGAATCCGCATAGCTCTCGGCGCAAAGCGTGGTGATGTGTTGCGCATGGTCTTCAGCGAAGGCATGAAGATGACGGTAATCGGTGTAGGCGTCGGCGTGATCATCTCCCTCGGATTGACCCACCTGATGGCCAACCTGCTATTCGGAGTGAAGGCCACCGACCCCCTCACCTTCGCCGTAGTAGCCATTGTCTTGACCGTCGTCGCACTCGTCGCTTGCTACGTCCCTGCACGTCGTGCCATGCGAGTTGATCCAATTGTCGCCCTGCGCTACGAGTAGGGCCACCATCCAACGTGCCACTTCCTTTTGTACCGTCCGCCTACTGAGGCGGGCCGCTTCTCTCGGCTCACCACATCACATCCTTCTTCCTTGTCGAATCCCTGATCTGCGCTATCTTGTTGCCAGATAAGGCCGTAACCCAGACCTAACCGCAACCCTCGAATCCTGTCTAATGAATCGGATGCAACAGAGCATCGAGAATGCCCAGGCCATCGCCACAAGCGACGCCCTCGCCGTCGAGCGCACTCTCGCGGGTGAGCGCGATGCCTTTCGTGTTCTTGTCGAGCGGCACAGCCAAAATGTTTTTCGGCTGGCCTACCGCATGACCGGGAACCGGCAAGATGCGGAAGAAGTCGTCCAGGAGGCGTTTCTGCGAGCGTATCAAAAACTCGGTCAATTCGAAGCGCGCGCGAACTTCGGAACTTGGGTCTATCGCATCGCCGCCAACTATGCCATTGACCGTATGCGCCAGAGGCAGAAAGAAGACGCGCGGCGAGAACCGCCCCGCGCGGAAGGAGTGGAAGACGATCCCATGAATCGTGTTGCGGACGATGCGCCAACTCCCGAGCGACTGACGCAAAGTCTCGAGCTGCGCAAACAGATGGAACAGGCGCTTGCCGCTCTTTCGCACGCGGAACGAACCGCATTCGTGATGCGCCATTGGGAAGGCTGCGGCATCGAGGAGATCGCCGTAGTCTTGAAATCGAATTCCGGCGCAGCGAAGAACACCGTTTTTCGCGCCGTGCAGAAGTTACGGCTCGCACTGGAACCGATGGTGGGGACAAAAATACAGGCTCGCGCGATGGGAACGGAATCATGAATCACATGACCGAAGAACAGTTGATTGCATATCGCGAGGGAATCGCGGAGCAGCGCGCTGCGATTTCGGATCATCTCGCGGCCTGCGAAGAGTGCCGCGCCGAGATGGAGCGCATTGAAGCCGTTCTTTCCGCGCTGGATACGCTCCCGGTGCCCGACCCCGGAGCCGATTATGGCCGGCACGTCTGGCAGCAAATCGGGCCGCGCTTGCCGGAAAAACGTGGACGATGGTGGCAGATGTGGATGGCCCCGCGGCGTCTGGTGGCGTTGGCTGCCGTTGCGGCACTGATTATCGCCGCGTTCCTCGCTGGGCGCATGAGCAGGAGAGACCACGGTGTTGACAACATCGCGAGCAGAGAACAAGTCCGCGAACGTGTATTGATCGTTGCCGTCGGCGAACACCTGGGCCACTCCGAGCGGATGCTCGTCGAGCTTTCGAACGCCGGGCCTAGCGATCCAGCGCAGAAACAAGTGAATATTTCCGCCGAACAGCGGCGCGCTGAGGATCTGCTCGAAGAAAATCGCATGTACCGGCAGACCGCGCTGCAAGAGGGTGACGCTGGCCTCGCCAACGTGCTGGACGATCTCGAGCGCGTGCTCCTGGACGTAGCCCACAGCCCTTCGGAGGTCACTCCGAAACAACTCGAAGCCATTCGCCAGAAGATCGAAGCGCGAGGAATTCTGTTCGAAGTCCGGGTGGTCGGCAAGGAATTGCAACAACGGCAAGAGGCATCGCAGCCTGCGCCGGCGCAAAACGACTCCGCGAAGAAGGAAAGGAACAAGGTATGACCATCGGAAATCCCTTTCGAATGACGAACATCGCCTGCATTGCCATCACGGCGCTCCTGTTGTCGCCCGCAGGCTCGCGCGCGCATCGGCTCGCAGCAGCGCGGTTGCAGCCCGCAGAATATCTGCAGGACCCACAGGAGGCCCAGGACAAAGCGCAAGAGAAGCGCGACCGCGAGCAGGAAGCTCGCGACAGAGCAGAAGAAAAACGGGATCGTGAACAGGAAGCACGTGACCGCGCGCAGGACCGGGCTGATCGCTTGCAGGAATTGTATGACGACGGCCGCGAGAACCTCGACGAGGACCGCTACGACCAGGCAGAATCCAAATTCAAGCAACTCGCTGAAATGAACGGCCCGCAGACCGACGCGGCACTCTACTGGAAAGCCTACGCGGAAAACAGAATGGGCAAACGCGACACCGCGCTCGCCACCATCGCCGACCTGAAGAAGCGCTTTCCGCAAAGCCGCTGGCAAAAAGATGCCAGCGCTCTGGAAATCGAAGTGCGTCAATCCACAGGCAACCCAGCGCATCCAGAAAATCAGAGTGACGAAGAACTAAAAGTGCTTGCGCTTCAAGGAATGATGAACAGCGATCCGCAACGAGGCATTTCCATCCTGGAGAATATTCTAAATGGATCGGGGACGCCCAAACTGAAATCGCACGCCCTCTTCATGGCAGCGCAGAGCGGCAGACCTGAAGCGCGCGAGATTCTCGCAAAGATAGCGCGCGGGCAGAGCAACCCCGAACTGCAGCGAAAAGCTGTGGAATATCTAGGTATTTTCGGCGGGGCGGAATCACGGAAAACCCTCGCCGATGTCTATGCTTCGACCAGCGACGCTTCCGTGAAACGCGCGATTCTCCGCAGCTACATGATCGGCGGCGATCGCGAACGCATTTTCGCGGCGGCGAAGTCCGAGAAGGACGAATCGTTGCGCCGCGAAGCCATCCGCCAGCTTGGCCTCGTCCACGGCACCAGTGAACTCGAACAGTTGTACCAAATGGAGACATCCTTGGAAGTCCGACGGGAGATTCTCCAAGCGTTTTTCCTCGCGGGCGACTCGGCCAGGCTCATGCAAGCTGCGCAATCGGAAAAAGATTCGGAACTCCGCCGCGCCGCCGTCCGCAACCTGGGGCTTATTCACTCCGACGATTCCGGTAAAGCGTTGCAGTCCATTTATTCGAAAGACGCGGACCGCGGCGTCCACGAAGAAGTCCTGAACGCCTTCTTTATTCAAGGCAACGCGGCTGCGCTTGTGGCCATCGCTCGCAATGAGAAGGACCCCGAACTGAAGAAAGCAGCGGTGCAGAAACTGTCGCTCATGCGTTCGAAGGAAGCAACCGACTATTTGATGGAACTTCTGCAAAAGTGAGGCGCAACGTGCAAACCCTGCGAACAATCCTGATTGGGCAGTTTGTGCTTGCAGTGATGCTGACCGCCACCGCGCAGAGCGCACAGCAGGCAACCGATATGCCGCGTATCGATAACGCAGAGCTCGAAACGCGCTCCGTAACGAGCAGTCTCGACGCAACCTTCCGCGAACTCGCCGCAAAAGCCGACAAGCCGGAATGGATTGGCTACAGCGTTGATCAAATTCCCGGTGAGCACAACGCGTGCTGCGGCAATTATCACGATGACGGAAGCTGCGGAACCTGCAATCTCGAAAATGACCATGACAGAGTAACCGGCAGGCCGCAAAAGAGCGGCACCATAAAACTCGAAGGCGCGCGGCAGCTCGTCGTGCTCCTCCGCCTCGAAACAAAGCAGGTAGTGAAGATTCGAGTCGCCTCGCAAAATTGCACGCTCGACGCAGGCGGATTGCCCTTTGTCTGGCTGACTAGTGTCAAGCCTGCGGAAAGCGTGGCATTACTCGATACTTTCGTCCACGGAGCGGCGTTCGAAGGTCACGGTGACCACGGGCTCGGCAACGGAGCGTTGACCGCGATTGCGCTCCACGCCGATGCGTCGGCTGACCGTGCTCTCGAATCCTTCGTCGCACCCGATCAAAAAGAAGCGCTGCGGAGGCAGGCCTCATTCTGGATGGGCGCGGCGCGCGGCAAAGCAGGATTGAACCTCTTGCTGCGAATGGCGAAAACCGATCCCTGCTCCGACGTGCGCGCGCAAGTGGCCTTTGCGCTCTACGTCAGCCATGAACCCGGAGCCATCGACGAAATGATTCGAATGGCCCACGATGACGCGAGCGCCCACGTGCGCGGCCAGGCGCTCTTTTGGCTCGCGCAAAAAGCCGGGCAAAAAGCTGTCGGCACAATTGCCGGCGCCATCGAAAACGATCCGGACACCGAAGTGAAAAAGAAGGCCGTCTTTGCGTTGAGTCAACTGCCCCGAGAAGAAGGTGTCCCGAAATTGATCGAAGTCGCCCAGACCAACCGCAACCCCGAAGTTCGAAAGCAGGCCATGTTCTGGCTCGGCCAATCCCACGATCGCCGAGCGCTGGACTTTTTCGAAAAAGTATTGACGCAGTAACGCGCTAGCGCAAGAGATCTTCGAGCTGCACGCGCGCGTCCGTCTTGGCATCCCGATACTTCACAATCACTGCCGCCTGCAGCGAAAGCCCCCATTTTGCTCCCGAAGGATGGGTGACCGCCCGCGAACCTGGCACCACAATCGCATCTTCCGGGATGACCAACGGCTCGGTCTCCGTCGCGTTGTAAAGCATGTCGCGAACCAAATCGTAAACTGGGATCGACCGATTGAGAATCGTCCCCGTGCCCAGCACCGCGCGGCGCTTTACGACCGTCCCTTCATACACTCCGGAATTCCCACCTGCCAAAACTTCGTCTTCAATAATGACTGGCAGCGCTCCGACCGGCTCAAGAACGCCGCCGATCTGAGTCCCTGCCGAAATATGGCAGTTGCGTCCAATCTGTGCGCAACTCCCCACCAGCGCGTGCGAATCGATCATCGTCCCTTCACCAACGTAAGCTCCAACATTTACAAACATCGGCGGCATACAAATGACACCTCGCCCGACGTAGCTCCCATCGCGAACGCTGGACCCGCCCGGAACAATGCGAACGCCATCTCCCGCCGTAAAAGCGCGAACGGGATAAGTAGACTTGTCGAAAAAAGGCTGCTTCGTCGCATCGACGGACATGTCCGCGATCGCCCCCATTCGAAAACCAAGAAGTATTCCCTTCTTGACCCAGGCGTTCGCGCGCCAGCCGGACTTCATCGTGGCGTCCGGCTCCGCCGCGCGAATTTCTCCCCGGTTCAATCCCGCTTTGAAGTCTCGGAATAGCCAGAAGTGTTCCTCCTCATAGTGAGCGGGCGCTTCATCGAACAAGCGCTCAATTTGCGTTGGCAGCATGAACCCTCTGCGCAAGATCCAGCGATTCCAGAACTTCCCGGACGCGCGCTCGATTCTCCGCCTTCGGCGCCACCAGCGGCAAGCGCCACGCGGGCTCGAGCAACCCCATCTCCGCCATCGCGGCCTTCACCGGAATGGGATTCGACTCCACGAAATTGATTTCCATCAGCGGATGAAATCGCCGGTGTATCTCGCGCGCCGTCTGGAAATCTCCCTGCAACGCCGCGCGCGTGAGCCGCGACATCTCTGCGGGAATCTCGTTCGATACCACCGAGATCACTCCCCTCCCGCCCAGCGAAATAACCGGCAGCGTGATGGCATCGTCTCCGGAGAGAACTATGAATTCGTCTGGAACCGCGTTCAGAATTGCAGCCATCTGCGAAACGTTGGCCGACGCTTCCTTGATCCCCACGATGTTTTCGATCTGCGCCAGCCGCTTCACTGTTGCGGGCTCGATGTTCACACCAGTGCGGCCCTGCACGCTATAAAGTATGACCGGCAGCGATATCGCCTTGGCAATCGCGCGATAGTGCTGGAACAGTCCTTCCTGCGTAGGCTTGTTGTAATAAGGAGTGACAGACAGAATCCCATCCACTCCAATCCCAGCAAGCTCGCGCGCCAGCGCAAGTACTTCGGCAGTGTTGTACCCGCCAGCGCCGCCTAGGATGGGAACCTTTCCCCTCGCAATCTCCACCGTGATCTCCACAATGCGGAGATGCTCTTCACGCGAAAGCGTTGGGCTCTCCCCCGTCGTTCCGCAAGGAACCAGGAATTCGACTCCCGCTTCGATCTGCCTCTCGACTAATCGCCGCAGCGTCGGTTCGTCGAGCGAACCGTCCATTCGAAACGGAGTGACAAGCGCGGTGCCCGTGCCGGTAAACATTGCGATTCTCCTTGCTGGATCGAATTTCAACCGCCGAAAATGAAAATCACTGAATCCCGAATTTCTCCAGCCAGCTTTCTTTCAACAAGATTCGTTACCCCAATTCACCCAGAATCTCGCGAAATTCGTACACGCCGCGCTTGCCGATGGCCCATCGCGCCGCCTGCAGCGCCCCGCGCGCAAACCCTTCGCGGTTCCGCGCCGTGTGCCGCAGCGTGATCGTGTCCGCGCCGGAATCGAATCCGATTTCGTGCGTGCCTGGATGCGATCCCGCGCGATTTGCAGTCAACGTGAGTGTCCGTTCATAACCGGAGGCCCGGATTTCTTCGGCAAGTTTCTTCAGCGTCCCGGAAGGCGCGTCCTTTTTTGCGGAGTGATGCATCTCCCAGCCCCAGGCTTCGTACTCTGGATATTTAGCGAACAGCGAAGCGGCGAGTGTGACCGTCTGAATAAAAATGTTGACGCCCACGGAGAAATTGGCGCTATAGGCCAGTGCAGTGCCGGCAGCAAGAACGGATTCCTTGACCGCCGGGAGATGTTCGAACCAGCCTGTCGTGCCGCACACCGAATTGATTCCAAGCGAAGCCAGTCGTCGCAGATTGTCCGGCGCGGCATCGGGGGTTGTGAATTCCACCGCTACATCAACGCCACGCAAGGATTCTCTACTGATCGCAGCGACATGCAGGTTATCCGCGCGGCTGAATTTTGCCCGCACATCGAATCCGTACTCGGGCGCAAACTGTTCAATCAGCCGCCCCATCTTTCCATGTCCCACAATCGCAAGACCTCGGCTCATGCTTCGCACCGCCCGTTCGCCAGGAGCTGCACAACCATCCGCGCGTAAATCTCAACCGCTTCCGACAATTCTTTCTTTGAAATCCGCTCTTCCGAAGTGTGCGCCACGTGGATGCTGCCGGGACCAATCAGAAACGGCTCTCCCCAGGCGCCATGAAACGTCGGAATGTCCGTCGTGAACGCCACAATCGTTGTGGGTAAACCTTCGAACTTTGCCAATTGCACCGCCGGCGTGTGCAGCACCTCGCGGGCTTCCGCGCGGTCCGCGGTTGCCTTGGAAACCGCTTCGCGAGTCCCGCCAGGATCGCCCACCGTTCGAAACATGATCTCCGCCCCAGCAAGATCCGCAACTACGTTCGGCGCTCGGCCGCCCTCGATCGTCCCGATATTCATCGTGCTTCGGCCGAGCAAAACATCTTCCGGCAGTGGGATCTTTCGAATATCGTCGAGCACATCGAGCAAAGTGTGGATCGCCGAATGCCCCAGCTCGGGATAAGCCGAGTGCGCGAGCTTGCCTCGTGTCGTAATCTCGTACCGCAGCGCACCTTTGCAGCCAAGCGCCAGCCGGTTCTCCGTGGGCTCCCCATTAATGAGAAATCGTGAGCCTCGAGGATTCGACGCGGCAGCTCTCGCTCCCGCGCTGTTGCGTTCTTCGCCGACGACAAAAAGCAAACCAAAATTCCGGGTACCGGCGCCGAGCAGGTTTTCCGCCGCCGCAACCATCGCCGCGACGATGCCCTTTGCGTCGCACGATCCGCGCCCCCAAATAAATTCCCCGTCCTCGAGGGACGCGAAGAATGGCGGCACCGTGTCCATATGCGTCGAAAGCGTGACCAACGGCTCGCCCCAGCATGCAAATAGATTGTCGCGATTAGGCTCGACGGGCATCCGCTCAATCTGGCCGCCGTAGCGCGAGGCAAGCGTCGACACGTGCGCGAAAACGTAGTCGCCCACATTTTTTTCGTGGTTGGTGATGGACTCCATGTCCACGAGTGCGCGCGTTAGCTCGAAAACATTCATTCGATTCCGGTTTTTCTGGAGGAGCGAAACGAAAGGAAGGAACCACGAGGCTTCAACTCGAGGCCACTGCCTCTCGATAGCGCTTCATCCGTCTCTCACGCGGCCGCGTACCGGCCGGCATTTTTCGGACGACAGTGGACAGGTCTTGTACCTGGCCCCCAACCGCCGCGGTTTCAGCTGCCGCTGCGATTTCGGCGGACAACATTTCGTTGCTCTCGACCTTACCGGTCGAAAAAGTGCCCCTTTTGCACGGGCGTCCGAAGCTGCTCGGAATTGCTCGCCCGGCTACTCATGGCCTCCGCACCTCTACCAAGACACATTGAGTTTAAGGGAACGCCGCGGAAAAAGCGAACGGGATTTCGAATGGAACAAATCGAAATAAATCTACAGCTCGAGCGACTTCAGCGGAACGTGCTGGGACGCCACGAGGAGTTCCCCGGTAAAAGAACATTCCGCTGGCCGGCGGTTCAGCGCTTCTTCGGCCGACAGTCGCACGAGATCGGGGTTGTTATTTTCCTGCGAGACGTGCGCGAGCACCAGGTAACGCGCAATCGCATCGAAGCCATCGGGATCGCATAAGTATTCGCTGACCGCGTGATTCGAAAGATGCCCGGTGCGGCTGAGGACTCGCTGCTTGACTACCCACGGATATGGCCCCACTTTCAGCATGTCCAGATCATGATTGGATTCCAGCACCAGACAGTTTGCGCCGCGCAAATGAACTTTGACCAGCTCCGGCATGTAACCGAGATCCGTCACGATCGCCATTTTCGCGCCATTCGAACGGAACGTAAAACCGATGGGATCGGCGGCGTCATGCGGAATCGCAAACGCATGCACATCAATATCGCCAATCATGAAATGTTGCCCGGGCTGAATCGTTTCCACGCGGTTCAGCCGCTTGCCCAAAGTTTCCGGCAGGGTGCGCTGCATCGCCCCCATCGTGGGTTCGGTGACGTACAACGGCGCTTTCCACAGGCCGAGCATTTGCGGCAACCCGTTGCAATGGTCCGTGTGCTCGTGAGTAATGAGGATGCCGTCGAGGCGCTCGACGGTCCTTCCAGCAGCAGCCAGGCGGGCTAAAGTTTCGCGCTTGCCGAGTCCGCAATCCACGAGGAGTCGGGTGCGCTCCGTCTCGAGTAACGTGATATTCCCCGAGCTGCCCGACGCCAGTATGGATACCCGCAAGCCGATCGTTTTCTCCCAAACTTCTTCGCGCAATCCAGCCACAAAACAAATTTTCAGAATCATGGCAGAGCGCGCGGCGCCCGTCAACACAGACTCCCCGATTGTAACGGTGATATACTCCCGCCGCGCACTATGGAAAAGTACGATCTTATCGTCGTGGGTTCCGGACCCGGTGGGCAGCGCGCCGCAATCCAGGCGGCGAAGTTTGGAAAACGAGCCGCGCTCATTGAAAAACTGGAAGTAATCGGCGGAACCGCCGTCAACACCGGCACCATCCCCAGCAAAACCATCCGCGAAGCGGTCCTGCATCTTTCCGGCTATCAATATCAGAGCATTTACGGCGTCAACTATCGCGTGAAGGAACCGATCACCATGGCCGACCTATCCTTCCGCGCGCTCAATGTGATCAAGACCGAAATCGATGTGATTCGCGCCCAGCTTTCCCGCAACGGCATCGACGTCCTGACGGGAACTGCCAGCTTTATCGATCCGCACCACATGCATGTGGCAGGCTCGCGGGGCCAATCCGAACTTGAGGGAGACTATATCGTCATCGCCACGGGCACGAAACCCGCCGTTTCCCCCTTGGTCCCCTTTAACGACAAAACCATCATCAACAGCGATCAGATCCTTCGCATGCCCGAAATCCCAAAATCCATGATCGTCGTTGGCGGCGGAGTGATCGGCGTCGAGTACACCTGCATGTTTGCGACGCTCGGCGTGCGCGTCACGTTGATCGAGAAACGTCCGCGCTTGCTTGAATTTGCCGATGCCGAAATGGTGGAAGCGCTTTGCTACCATCTGCGGGACCGCCGCGTCACGCTGCGCCTCAACGAGGAAGTCGAAAGCGTCGAAGAAACTCCCGAGCACTTGGTCGTGGCCAATCTCAAGAGCAAGAAAAAAGTCTCCGGCGAAGCGCTCTTATACGCCGTGGGCCGCCAAGGTAACGTGGACGAATTGAATCTTGCCGCTGGCGGACTGGAAGCCGACGCGCGCGGCAGGATTACCGTGGATGAAGACTACCGCACGAAGCAACCCCACATTTTTGCCGTCGGAGACGTGATTGGATTTCCCAGCCTCGGCTCCGTCTCCATGGAGCAGGGCCGCATCGCCGCTGCAAGAGCATTCGGCATGCCGACCAATTCGAATCGCGCGAATTATCCCTACGGCATTTACACCATCCCCGAAATTTCCTTCATCGGAAAAACCGAAGAACAACTCACCGACGAAGGCGTGCCCTACGAAGTAGGAATGGCTTATTTTCGTGAAATTGCCCGGGGCCAGATCCGCGGTGACACCACCGGCCGCCTGAAACTTATCTTCGATCCCGCCACCAAGTACTTGCTTGGCGTACACATCATTGGAGAAGGCGCTTCGGAACTATTGCACATCGGGCAGGCGATTTTCGCGATGAAGGGTACCGTGGAATATTTCGTGGATACGGTTTTCAATTATCCGACGCTGGCGGAATGTTACAAGGCCGCGGCGTTTAATGGGCTCAACAAACTGGTCAGGACGTAATCAGGCCTGAGTCGGGAGTAGAGAGTTAAGTTTTTGATTCTCTGAGATTGGCAGGAGCATGATGCGCAGGACAGTCGGTGTACTCGTGATGGAACACGTCGCCGTTGGCCTTGTGGAAGGTCACAAGGTCCTTGGCTCACCTGGCATTTTCCCGCAAAAGAAGGAATCGCTCGACCCACTGCAATCGATGCCCGCGGAAGGCATCGTGGACTGCATTCGCGGCCAGGTGGAAAAAATTGCAGGGGGAGAAAAGATCGAAGCTGTTGGAATCGGTTTTCCGGGAATCATTCGCGATGGCGTGGTGGAGGATTCGCCCAACTTCCAGCAGGCAAAAGGGTTTGCGTTGCAGGCAGCATTGTCCGTCGCGCTGGGCGGAAAACTTGCCGGGGCGCAGGTTCGCGTGTTCAATGACGCGGATGTTATGGCCGCGGGAATCGCCGCGACGCAGGGAAAGCTAAATAAACTCACGCGCGTGTGGACCCTCGGAAATGGCATCGGGTTCGGACGCTATCCTTCCAGCGAAGGCATCTGGGAGGGCGGTCATTCCGTCGTGACTCTGGATCCCAAGGAGAACTTTTGCGGATGCGGTGGCAGGGGCCACCTGGAAGGAATTCTCGGACGCCGGTCCATGCGCATGCGCTTTTTGGACCTCGAACCAGAAGAAGTATTCGAAAATGCGCGCTCCGGCGATGCGCGCTGTACGGAATTTCTGATGCTTTGCCACCGCGCGTTGGCGGCTGCCACCGCCACCAACATCCACATGGAAGGCCCGGGAACATTTTTCATCACCGGGCCGGACGTGAAGTTCATCGATCTCGCCTTGCTGGACAGGTTGCTGCACGAAATGGTCAAGATGAGTCCGCTGCAAGGCAGCCGCTTCGAACTCATCCCCACCTCCGACGAAATGGGAATCATCGGCGCCGCCGTCAACGCCAACCGCGCCGTGCAACACTAGCCCGGCTTAGCTGTTCGCGCACCATGGAAATGGCAAGGAGGGATTTCGATGGTCGGAACGAAATATCCCCGGACTATTCTTGCTCGGAATCGACAGGAGTAAGTTCCCTGCTCCAGGCACACCCGACATTCTCCCTCACCGCGCTCCAACCAGGGGGCAAATCGATTAATTCCATTATCGAGGGATCTTTGTCCACGATGTGATGAAAGCAAACTAGCGCAGCGGATTCAGCCTTCGATTCGCTGGGCCCGTGGAATTGCCAGGCACCATCATCCTGGTCGTGGTACACATAGAGAATAGGCTCATCTCCGCCCATGATCCTTTTCGTGGTGTACACACCAGTATGTGGTAGGCCTGAAAACTTCCAATCGTAGAGGCTGCTCTCAGGGTCGTGAGATGCCCAAAAGTCCCTTTCTAAAGTGGTGATCGATGTCGTTGAAAACAACAAAGCCTGCCGGTTGCGCCAGCTCTCGTCAAAGGAGTCTTCCCATGGGAATCTATTCTCGAGGTCGGGATATATACACTGAAAGACCGGGAACAGGTCAGATCCGTAGAACCAGGTTGCATATTCAACGACTGCACGAAGTTCGGGGCGCTCCTCAACCCTTCTAAGTTCGCATTCGACCTTCCCAAGCAGCTCTCTCTGACGCAAGACCTCTTGGATCTGAAGTCCTGTTTTGAGCCGATCCGCGATTTCGTTGAGCACAAACTGAGCGGTGTCGTCTTTTAATCCGACTATGATGATTTCTGGTTGGCGGAATATCTCGTACAAACCAACAGTGTATGACCAACCGGGCAGACCGCCTTCCTCGCGAACGTGGATAATGTGGCAGCCATATTTCTCTACGTCATCAAGAAGTTTCCTCTCATCCGGTTTGAGTACGTGTTCCCGATGTGCGCCGATTCGCGTCTTTTGAGCCTCACTCATGATCGGCCTCTAAAATGGGACTGTGGATTCCCAGTAACAAGCGAGAAAGACAGTAATGTTAACAAGCCAGACGCGAGCGGTCGAGGGTGAAGCCATTCAGGGGGCCGAGAACGGTGACGGCGATTTGGCCGGGCTGAAAATATTGGCGGGCGAGGGACTGGAGTTCTTCGCGACGGACGGCTTCAATGCCGGCAAGGATTTCATCGAGCGAATAGAAGCGGCCGAAGTACAGCTCCTGGCGCGCGAGATTGGACATGCGCGAGCTGGTGGATTCTAGCGAAAGCATCAGCGAACCCTTTAGGTGATTTTTCGAGCGGCGCAACTCTTCTTCCGTTACCAGAGATTCCTTCAATGACCGAAATTCCTGGATGGTAAGATCGATCACCTGGCCGATGGTGTCTTTGGCGGTGCCGGCGTAAACAGTCATCATGCCGGCGTCGGAATACGGCGTCAGTTCGCTGAATACCGCATAAGCAAGGCCTTGCTTCTCGCGAATGTTCTGGAAAAGACGCGAGGACATACCGCCACCGAGAAGATTGTTGAGCACGGCGATGCCGAAGCGGTGCTCGTGTCCCAGCGGAACAGAAGGAACGCCGATGCAGAGATGAACCTGTTCAAGGTCGCGCTTGGGTTCGAGATGAATCGGAGCACACGTTTGCGGAGCGACTTCCCTGTCCGCGAAACCGGCGGGTTTCAGGTGGCCGAATTCCCGCTGGACTAAATCCATTACTTGTTCGTGCGCAACGTTGCCCGCGGCGGTGACCACCAGATGATCCGGAGCGAACCAGTCACCGAAGCGTGTGCGAAGCCCGTCGCGATTGAAATTTTTTACCGTTTCCGGAGTGCCGAGGATTGGACGGCCGAGCGGATGCTCCGGCCAGAATCCTCGCGTGAAAATGTCATGAAGGAGATATTCAGGATTGTCCATGTCCATCTTGATTTCTTCGAGGACGACCTGACGCTCTTTTTTAACGTCATCGGAATCGAATTTTGGCCTGAGGACAAGGTCGGCGATGACGTCAAAAGCGATGGGCAAATGCTCATCGAGAATCTTGGCGTTGAAACAGATTTGCTCTTTCGAAGTGAACGCGTCCAGCATCCCGCCGACGGAATCCATTTCGCGCGCGATGGCTTCGGCGGAGCGGCGCTCCGTGCCCTTGAAAACCATGTGCTCGATAAAGTGCGCGAGGCCGTTTTCTTCGGGGACTTCGCGGCGCGAGCCGTTGCGGACCCACACGCCCACGGAAACGGAGCGGACGTGGGACATGGTCTCGGTGATGACCACCAGTCCGTTGGGCAAAACGTGCTTTTGGATGTCGCGCGTTTCCGTTGCCATATAGAGATTGTGACACAGGCTGGGGAGAAAGGATAAAGGGAAGCAACCAATTACCGGAGTTCAAAGCGCGTGACGCCGTACGACAAGAACCGGACTAAAGCCCGGCACCTACAAAAGCTTTTCGGCTGTGTTGAGCTTGCCGTATTCGCTGGTGTAAAAGAGTGGAACGTCAGAGTAAGTTCCTTGATCGCGAAGATACACTTCGCAGCTATCGAAAGGCTTCGAGTACACGTGAATCGTGACGGCACGCTGCTTGAATTCGGCGAGATTCTGAACTTCGTGGACGGGTTCGATGGGATTCACGTAAGCCGGGTGGGTGGCGTCGAGATCGTAGCAGTCGGTGGGGATAATTCTGCAGGTGCCGTGTGAAGAGTCCTGATCGGCGACGCGGTAGTTCTGGACGCGAAGCCGGCCGATGGGCGCCGACATCCAGCAGTTCTGATCGCGGTGATTGTGGATGCGGCTGTGCTGCCCAATTTCCCAGCAGACAGTCATGCATTCGAAGATCTCATTCTTGAAAATCAGATTGCGGGTGTAATTGCCCTGGGAAAAAAAACAGTACTTTTCAATCGTCTCCGGGCGAACCGCGTGGCGAACGATGTAGTCCTGGACACCCTGGAGGGTGAAATCGCGCTCGGGAATGGCGGCGAGGCCCGTGACCCAATCGGTGATGGTGAGCTGCTCGATTGCGACGTGTGATGACATGTGGCGCCTCCGGAAGACGTCCCTGAAAAAGCGGGGTTGCCGAAGAATTATAGCGTGAATCAAAGGCGAAGTAATGAGGTAAGGGGGAAACGAGGTGAGGAAAAGAGGTAATCTTTAGATTACGCATCGTGAAGGTGCGAATCGAGGATCGGCGGCAGAGACGAAAAGATGGAATTGCTCGGAAAATCGAAAGAAGAGTTGCGCGAATTTTGCGCGGAACTGGGGGAGCCCGCGTTTCGCGGAGCGCAGATTTATCACGCGCTGTACTCCGAGCGAAAATTCGATGTTGCGCAGATTACGAACCTTCCCGCGGCGCTGCGCGCACGGCTGGCGAGCGAGGCGCGGATTACCCTGCCGGAGGTGAAACAAAGATTTGAATCGACGGATGGGTCGGTGCGGTATTTGTACGCACTGAAATCGAGTGAAGAGCAGATTACAAGGCCGGCGTCGGTGGAAGCGGTGTTTATGCCGAGTGAGGGGCGGCAGACGATTTGTATTTCGACGCAGGCGGGTTGCGCAGTGGATTGCCATTTTTGTTTGACGGCACAGCTCGGGTTGATCCGAAATTTGACGGCGGGAGAAATTCTGGCGCAGGTGCTGTTGCCGCTTGAGGAGCACAAAGCGCAGCTCGCGCCGCAGACAAATATTGTGCTGATGGGGCAGGGGGAGCCGCTGCTGAATTTTGAGGCGGTGATGGCGGCGGTGCGCATCATTCTTGATCCCGGAGGGATTGGGATTTCGCCGAAGCACGTAACGCTTTCGACGAGCGGAATCGTGCCGGGTGTCGAGCGGCTCGCGCTGGAAACAGTGCGGCCGAAGCTGGCGATTTCTCTCAACGCCTCGAATGACGAGCAGCGCGACGCGTTGATGCCGATCAACAAGAAGTATCCGCTCCCGGTGTTGATGGAAGCTTGCAGGAATTATCCGTTGCGGACGTGGGAGCATCTGACATTTGAGTACGTGATGCTCGGCAGATTGAATGATGCGGCGGAAGATGCGCGGCGCGTGGTGCGGCTGCTTGCGCCGTTGAAAAGCGTGAAGGTAAATTTGATTCCGTGGAATCCGGGAGAACTTCCCTACCGCCAATCGCCCCCCGAGCGAATTGAAGAGTTCCGGCGAATCCTCGTGGATCGCGGCGTGCCGGCGTTTGTGCGCTATTCGCGCGGGCGCGATGTGATGGCGGCTTGCGGACAACTGGCGCTGCTGCAGATTGACGGTTCTCCGTTATCCGTTGCGAGTCCCCACTGAACAAATCGAAAGACCGCTGAGGCGAGTCGGAGATTGATGCAGCCGAACCCACCGAATGTAAGCCCAACGAGTCCGATCGAAGTTTTCTCCTTGCAACCGGGGATGGCCGATTCCAGCAGGCGATTGCTGCCGTGGCTGATCGCGGTGGCGTTTTTTATGGAGTCGCTGGACACCACGATTCTGAATACCGGGGTGCCGACGATTGCGGCGGCGCTCCACGTTGCGCCGCTGAGCATGAAGTCGGTGCTTGCCAGCTACACGCTAAGCCTGGCAGTTTTCATTCCGATCAGCGGATGGATGGCGGACCGCTTCGGAACACGGCGAGTGTTCGCGTCGGCAATCGGCATCTTCACGCTGGGGTCCTTTCTTTGCGGAATCTCGAGCAATATTCATGCGCTGGTCGCGTGCCGCATCCTGCAGGGCTGCGGCGGGGCCATGATGGTGCCCGTTGGGCGGCTCACCATGGTGCGGACATTCGCGAAATCCGAACTGGTTCGCGCGATGAGCTTCGTAGCTATCCCGGGTTTGATTGGACCCATGCTGGGACCGATCGCCGGCGGACTGATCGTCGCATACCTTCACTGGAGATTCATTTTCTTCGTGAATATCCCGATTGGGCTGGCGGGTTTGTACCTGGTCTACCGGCATTTGCCGGATTACCGTGAAGAGCGCGCCAATCCCCTCGATGTGGCAGGACTGATTCTTTTCGGATCGGGCGTCGCGCTGCTCTCCTACGTGCTGGAAGTATTTGGCGAACACACGCTCAGCGGGAGCGAAATTCTCGGGCTTCTTGCGGTTTCCATCGTTCTCCTGGCGAGCTACGGATTCCACGCAACAAGGACGGCATATCCGATGCTGCAGCTCGCGCTGTTTCGGATTCGCACGTTTCGCGCGGCGGTGGCGGGCAGTTTCCTGACTCGCCTGGGCATCGGCGGCATCCCGTTTCTTTTTCCACTGTTGTATCAGGTGGGGCTCGGTTTCACTCCGATTCAATCCGGGCTGATGATGATGCCGCAAGCGATCGCAGCCATGAGCTTGAAGCTGACAATGCCGAGAATCCTGGCGCGCTTTGGTTACCGCACTGTGCTGGTTTCCAACACGCTGCTGATCGGCCTTCAGATCCTGCTCTTCGCGACGATCGGGAAAAGCACGCCGGTATGGCTGGTGGTCGGGGAAGTGTTTTGCTACGGGTTCTTCACTTCGCTGCAGTATACAAGCATGAACACGCTGGTATACGCCGACGTCACAGAGGAACAGGCGAGTAGCGCCAGCTCGATCGCGAGCACGGCGCAGCAGATGTCCATCAGTTTTGGGGTGGCATCGGCGTCGCTGGTCACGGCGTTCTTTCTTCCGGACCGCTATCGCTCCGATCCATTGCAGTTCATTCACGGGATTCACCGCGCATTCTTTGTGCTGGGGGGAATGACGATCCTGTCCACTATCGTTTTCCGGGCATTGAAACGAGGAGACGGAAACGAGGTGAGCCAGGAGGCGGAGTTGCGCGTGGGGTAGGCCTCCCCTTGCTTTTCGTAAGTGTTGCATCTAAAGGGGTTACCTTTTGGCATAAGTCTTTTGTTTGCAACACTTGCGGAAAAATCTATAAGTGTTGCCGCTGAAGGACTTACAAGCGCGGGTGGTTGGCGAGGAAGTAACTGAGTGGATTGGGGAAGTTCCGGAGGGGCTTGAAGGACTACCAGACGGGGGCGCATGAGCGGCGCTATAGCTATCCTTCGCGTTTGTGTTACCCGCCCAATCATTCGTTTTCTGACAATCCAATGGAGTCTCGGACGATCGCGCAAATACTCTGCCCGAACAGGCAAGCGACCGAAGGGAAAGCAGACTACACTACTTATCGTTGATGCTGGCATTCTTAAATTGTCGCTGAGAGCTCACGCGAAACGATTCGATCTTCACCGTTCAACATCACTGGAGGAGAAACAATGCAGAAACGCAAACTTGGAAAAAGCAACTTGGAAGTTTCGGCTCTCGGGCTGGGCTGCATGGGCATGAGCTTTGGCTACGGTCCGGCCGGAGACAAGCAGGAGATGATCTCAGTCATCCGGGCAGCCGTGGAACGCGGCGTCACTTTCTTCGACACCGCTGAAGTGTACGGCCCGTTCACAAACGAAGAGCTCGTGGGCGAAGCGCTCTCTCCATTCCGCAAGCAGGTGGCAATAGCCACTAAGTTCGGATTCAAACTTGATCCGAACACCGGCAAACAGGCCGGGCTGGACAGCCGGCCAGAACACATCAAGGAGGTTGCCGAGGGCTCGCTCAAGCGCCTCAATACCGATGTCATCGATTTGTTTTATCAGCACCGCGTTGACCCCAACGTGCCGATCGAAGAGGTTGCTGGCGCGGTGAAAGAGCTGATTCAGCAGGGCAAAGTGAAGCACTTCGGACTTTCCGAAGCGGGAGTGCAGACGATCCGCCGCGCGCACGCCGTTCAGCCGGTCACGGCACTCCAGAGCGAATACTCGCTTTGGTTTAGAGAACCTGAAGCGGAAGTGATACCGACCCTCCAGGAACTCGGGATCGGGTTCGTTCCATTTAGCCCTCTGGGCAAGGGCTTCCTCACCGGCAAAATCACCGAAGAAACGAAGTTCGATAGCACCGATTTCCGCAACATCGTTCCGCGCTTTACGCCGGAGGCTCGGAAAGCAAATCAAGCCGTGGTTGATCTGCTTGGTGAGATCGCGCAACAAAAGAAGGCGACCCCAGCGCAGATTGCGCTGGCATGGCTGCTGGCGCAGAAGCCATGGGTCGTTCCGATTCCGGGCACGACCAAGGTATCGCGGCTGGAGGAGAACCTTGGGGCAGTAAACATCAGACTCACAGCAGACGATTTGCGCGAGATCGGTAGTGCGGCTTCGAAGATCAAAGTTGAGGGTGCGCGGTACCCGGAGCACCTGCAGAAAATGGTAGGCCGCTAAGCGGCCTACCCAGACTAAACCTCGAATCGAACGAAGCCAAAAAATTTAGCCGCTTCTTCGGGAGTGCGCCGACCAAGGACATCGCAAGATTGCGTGACGATTCTCGACCTTGGAGCACCGTTCAAACGCCATGAAAGGGACAGGAATCTCTGAACTGGGCGGAATTTAGGAGATGCGGGTACACCGCCCCCACCAATTTGGATGAATTTCAAAACAGAGAAATCAAGGAATTTGCAATTCTTCAGTGTATGAAAGAAAGGGCAGGCATGGCTGCTTTTACTCGTGCCTGAGCGCTGCCATCGGATCAATGCGGCTAGCTCGCCTTGCCGGAATCCAGCAGGCCAGCGCGGCGACACACAGCAGAATCGCCGGGACTCCGATAAAAACCGGAAAGTTGACCGCGCCCTTCGCAATTAGGCGAAGGGAAATCACGAGCGCAAGTACCCATCCAATGGCCGCGCCCCAAGTGATTCCACCCAAGTTCTCGCAAATAATTTGCAGGACGACTCGCCCGCTGGTGGCCCCGAACGCCAGCCGCACGCCAATCTCTCTCGTTCTCCTGGCCACGGCGTAGGAAACCACGGCGTAGATTCCGATGGCCGCGAGGCCGAGGAGGAGCGGCCCGAGCACGGCGAACATGCGTGCGGGAATGCGGCGAAGATAGAGGTTTCGTTCGATGTGCTGGGAGAAGGTTCGCACGTCGTAAAGAGGGAGCATGGGATCGAGATCGCGCAGAACGGCACGCGCTTCGGAGGTGAGCGCGGTTTCATTGCCGCTGCGTGTCCGCAGGTGAATCTCTCCCTGGTCCTGTGGACGATCGCGGTAGGAGAAATAAATCGCCGGCTGCGCGGGCTCCCCGAGCGCGTCGTAGGCCGAATTGCGCGCCACGGCGATGATCGCGAAGCTTTGCGTGCGCGTCTGGATACGGTGGCCGATGGCATCGGCGCCATCGAGGTAGCGGCGCACAAACTCCTCGTTGACGATGGCCTGCGCGGGCGCCGCCTTATCCCTCATTTCAGCAAAGTCGTTTCCCTCGAGGAGCGGGATGGCCATGACCTTGAAGTATCCCGGCGTGACGGTGTTGGAAATAGCTCGATCCTGCCCGGGTTCCGTGCGCACGCGGCCTTGTAGCGTGAAGGACCGGTGCGGAATTCCATGCAAGTCCACCGGAACATTTGTGGCGATGGCGGCGGCTTCGACGTCCGGCAAAGATCGCAGCCGTTCCAGGAGTCGCGCGGCAAATTCGCGGTCGGAGGCCTCGTCGGGATTCCGTCCGCTTAAGTCGTAGGCGGCCAGCAAAACGCCGTCGGGGCGGAATCTGGGATCCGATTGACTTGCCAAGCGAAAACTTTGCAAGAAGAGCGCCGCGGCGATCAGGACAACCATCGCAAGTCCGACTTCCACCCCCATCAGGACTTTGCGCGCACGGCTGCGGGGCGGAGTGTTGGAACTGGAGCGAAGCCCGTCCTGCGGATCGAGCCGCGCCAGATGGACTGCCGGCGCCGCGCTGAAAATCAGACCGCAGGCAGTGCCGAGCAATATCGCGAAGACGAGGGTAAATGCATCCACTCTTGTCGGAAACAGGATCGGAAATGCACCAATCATTGGGGCGATGCGCAGTGCCGTGGTGCCCCAAACGGCGAAGGCTGCCCCGAGACCTGCTCCCAGGAGAGCGAGGAGCATATTTTCCGAGAGCACCAGGCTGACGATGCGCCAGCGCCCCGCGCCGAGGGCTACGCGCACGGCCATCTCGCGCTGGCGGGTGCTTCCGCGGGCGAGCATGAGGTTTGCGGTGTTGCCGCAGACCGCCAACAGCAGAAGCAGCATAACGCCTTGCAGGATGACTAGACCGCTGATCAGCAAACGCTGCGGACCGCGCGGAGTGCTCCAGAAGGGAAGAATTTCGCCGCCAATTCCGGCGCTGGCGTCAGGATAGTCGCGTGCAAGCTGAGCCATCGCGGTGCTGAACTCGGCTTGTGCTTCCTGGGGTGTCGCGCCAGGCTTTAACATTCCGATTAACGAAAAAGCGCGCGAGCCGCGATCTTCGATGTCGCGTGTTCCGCCGAGCAACGCAGGCGCCATGGTGGCCGGGGCCCACAGTTCGAACTTTAACGGGACCATTGTTCCCTGGAATTCCCTGGGTGCCACGCCAATGACGATCAGGTCGCGATCGTTAACGCGAAGTTTTTGTCCCACAGCCTCTGGCGCGCCGCGAAACCGTGTTTGCCAGTAATCATACGAAATGACAATGACAGGCTCAGTTCCGGGACGCTCCGCCTCCTCGGGCCGGATAAATCGGCCGACCACGGGCTTCAGTCCCAGAGCAGAAAAGTAATTGCCGGAGACGAGTTGCCCGTGCGTCCGCTCGGTCTGGCCGGGCCGGCCCACGTTGAAAGGCACCATCTGAGATGCCACGATGTCGCGCAGTGCCGGCACTTGCGTCTGCAAGTCGCGGTATTCCAGCCAGGAAGCGCCAGGATACCCGCCCGTCTCCGAGCGTGGCTCGACCATCAGAAAGTTCGCTGCCCCATGCACGGCGGGCATCGGTTGGAACAGGATCATTTGAATCCATGAAAAAATCGTTGTATTCACCCCAATCCCGATGGCCAGCGAAAGGATGATCACCGCAGCTAGCCCTGGCATTCGGGAGATCGAGCGCCCTGCATTCCGCAAATCCCCCAGCAGATTTTCGATGAACAGCAGGCTTCGCTCGGCCCGGAAGTCTTGTTTCATCGCTTCCACGCCTCCAAACTTCAGCATCGCCTGGCGTCGCGCCTCAACCGAAGACAAGCCGGCCCGAAGATTTTCGGCGGTCTGCAGAGCGATATGTTCGGCAATCTCTTCGCGCAATCGTTCTTCCTGGGCTCGCATCGTCGCCGTGTTGAACAGACGTGTGAGAAAACGCCTCAGAGATTTCATGACAAGTTCTCCGCTTTGGCTTCGAAGAACCGGGCGATGATGGCCGCCGTTTGTTCCCAGTCCTTGGTTTCGGCCTGCAACTGCTTGCGTCCATCCCGTGTTAGCCGATAGAAGCGCGCCCTGCGATTATTCTCCGAGGCGCCCCACGCGGACGCGATCGCGCCTTCCTGCTCCAGTTTCAACAGCACGGGATACAGAGTGCCCTGATTCACGGCCAGCAGATCCCCGCTGATCTGCTCGATGCGCCGCGCGATTCCATAGCCATGCAGCGGGCCCAAAACATCGAGAGTCTTGAGGACCATCAACGCCAACGTGCCTTGCAGGACATCCGCTTTTTGCTTCATAGCACCGCCATTTTGGTTTCCAACAGGAAAGATGCCATACTTCCATTGGGAAAACAACAGGTAATTCTTCGGGCTTGCCGGTGACTGCGCCGCTCCTGGTCAGCCGGATTTCCATACAATTGGTTTGGCGGCCGAGGGACAAGAGTAATTGAGGAAGTATTTTCCTACGACGCGGAAGTGTCGGGCCGACCCGTTGCGGAATTCAGGGTCGTGAAGACATTCGCGGGCTGATGCCGACGACGGAGAGGAGGCGCGCGGAGCGGGGGCCTTGTTTTCGGTAGCTGAAGAGAAGGTCGGGGCAACAGGCAGTACAGAGGTCGCTTACGAAGATGTTTTGGGGACGGAGGCCGAGGGTCAGGAGTTGGGCGCGATTGGCCTTTTTGAGGTCGAGGTGGACGTTTTTGGGTGGGGGCTGGTGGCCGGGGGGCATCATGTTGAGCCATTGGACCGGATTGGGTTCGTCGCCGGTGCGGAATTCGTCGAACCAGTCGGGGGCGTCGGCGAATTGGGAAAGGAATTGAGTGGCAACTTCGGTCCCGACTTCATAGCAGCAGCCGCCGATGGATGGGCCGATGGCGGCGAGGAGGTCGGCGGCGTTGGTGCCGAAGTGCATCTGCATTTGGCCGATGGCTTTGATGGCGATTCGGGCCAGGGTGCCGCGCCAACCGGCGTGGATAGCGGCTATCGCACGTTTTCTAGGGTCAACGAGGAGGATGGGGACGCAGTCGGCGGTTTGGACGCCGAGGAGGAGGCCGGGGCGGTTGGTGATGGAGGCGTCGCCTTTGCAGGGCTCGTTGGGGGCGGTGTTGAAGACATGGATTACGTCGGAGTGGATTTGTTTGAGCGAGATGAGTGTCAGGTCGGTCGCGTCAAGAGCGGATTGAAAGCGTCGGCGGTTTTCGAGGACGTTTTCGCGGGAGTCCCAGTCGGTGAAGCCGAGGTTGAGGACTTTTTCGCCGTTAAGATCGGAGACTCCACCGGGTTTGGTGCTGAAGCCGTGGAGGAGCCAGGGGAGTTTGGTTAGGGCGGGGACTTGGAGGATGCGAACGCCACCCACCTTGCGCTCGGTCCAGCTGGAGGTCGAAGTGACTTGAGCGCGTTGCTTGCGGTCGCTGTGTTTTGCGTTCAGTGTTTTCGTGGGAGGCACAATCTTATAAGTATAATGCCAAGAGGAATACGGAAGTTCAAAAGTGTGGCATGACATTCGAATTGGCGGATGATCGTTGCGATTGCGGCTGACGGAAAAGCGGCAGCGAGCTGCCGCACTCCAAATGGGGGCGCTGAATTGATTGTTGGGATGGGAGTGGACATTGCGGAGGTGGAGCGTGTTCGGAGGGCGATTGAGCGGCATGGGGAAGTGTTTTTGAGGCGGATTTATACGGAGAGGGAGAGGGCGTATTGCGAGCAATTCAAGAATAAGTATGAGCGGTATGCGGGGCGGTTTGCGGCGAAGGAAGCGGCGATGAAGGCGCTAGGGACGGGATGGCGGCGCGGGGTGCGCTGGGTGGATCTGGAAGTGGTGCGGGAGGCGAGTGGGCGTCCGACGCTGGCGCTGGCTGGTGAGGCGGGGAAGATTGCGGCGCAGCTGGGAGTGAAGAATATTTCGCTGAGCATTACGCATACGGAGAGTCAGGCGCTGGCGCAGGTAATTTTCGAGAGTTGAAAGCAAAGGCGAAGAGATTTGGCACGGAAACCACAGAGGACGCAGAGCAAACGTAGAAGAGAAGAAAAACAAACTCAACGCAGAGATGCTGAACAGGAAAGAACAGGCTCGCCCACCAAAGCAGTTCCGGATTCACCAGAAATCAAAACATCGAACCAGAGATTGGCTGAATGGCTTTCTTCCAGCCGAACTTTTAGATAGTTGGTGGAGAGGGCGGGCGTGGAGTGCGATTCGATAGCGTCGTCGGGCCGGAGGGTGAGGACGCGAAGGGTGCGGCCGATTTGGGATTGGCGGAAGGCGGCGGCTTTTTTTTCGGCGAGGGCGCGGAGTTCGCGGGCGCGGCGCTTGATGATGTGGCCGGGGACTTCGTTGGCGAGAGCTGCGGCCTTGGTGCCGGGGCGTTTTGAGAACGAGAAGACATGCAGATAGGTGAACGGCAGCGATGCGATAAAATTTATTGTAGTGGCGTGATCTTCTTCGGTTTCGCCGGGGAAGCCGGTGATGACGTCGGCGCCGATGGCGGCATGCGGAAGGCGTTCGCGGATGAGCTCGACGCGGCGAGCGTAGTGCTCGGCGCGATACCAGCGGTGCATGGCGGCGAGGATGCGGTTCGAGGCGGACTGCAGGGGCATGTGGAAGTGCTGGGCGATGAGATCGGTGGAAGCGAAGAGGTCGATGAGGTCCTGCGTGACGTCTAGCGGTTCGATAGAGCTGATACGGAGACGCTCGACGGAGGTTTCACCGAGAATGCGGCGAAGGAGGGATTCGAATTCGACGCGAAGGGAAAGATCGCGGCCGTAGGTGCCGAGGTTGATGCCGCTGAGGACGATTTCGCGGAAGCCGGAATTGCTGAGGCTCCGGATTTCTTGAAGAACGGTCTCGGGCGGGAGGCTGCGGCTTTTTCCGCGGACGAAGGGGATGACGCAGTAGGAGCAGCGAGAATCGCAGCCATCCTGGATCTTCAGGGTGGGGCGAGTGTGGTTCCCTTCCCCGCCCAGGACGGGAGCGGTAAGAAATTCGGTCCGGGCGAAGATATTGCCGGTGAGGATGTTGCCGAGCAAGGGCGCAGCATGCTGCGTCCCTACAAAGGAGCGGAACGGAACGGCCGAGTGAGAACGCAATGCGGCTATAGGGAGAAAATCGGTTGTGGATTCGTCGGTCGCGGCGGACGAGAACGAATCGACTAGATCAGGAATTTGCGGCTTGTGGGAATTGCCGACTACCCAGGAAACACCAGGGAGGGCGGCGATTTCTTCGGGAGCGCGCTGGGCGTAGCAGCCGGTGACGATGAAGCGTGCGGCGGGGTTGGCGGCGTGAAGCTTTCGAATGGCGTCGCGGGCCTGGGAGTCAGCGGAGGCGGTCACGGTGCAGGTGTTGAGAACCAGGATGTCGGCAAGGGCGGCTTCGGAGGCCGTAGTGCAGCCGCGGTCGAGCAACTGGCGCTCGATGGCGGCGCCGTCGGCTTGCGTGGCGCGGCAACCGAATTGTTGGATGAAGAAAGTCGTCATCTGGAACCAGGGCATCCGAACAGGAAATATTTTACACGGAGTTCGCGGGGTACGCAGAGATCACAGCGAAGAGGAAATTCCACGCTGTAATTTGGGCGGACTCGCGCAACGCTGCAACCCGTTTGCAGCGGCGCTGAATAGGATAGCGGGTTTGAGGCACAGCTGGAAAGCACGGGTAACTGAAATTCATCGGCTAGAAGGAGTTGGCTTTACTCGCCGGAGGGTGCGCCGCTACAATCTTTAAACCTTCATGACCCGCCAACGACACAATCCACTCGCGCTGGACAATCCGAAAGTTTCGATCGTCATACCGGTGTACAACGAAAAAGGGACGATTGACGAAATCCTGCGGCGCGTGCTGGACACGGAAATTCGCAAGGAAGTGATCATCGTGGATGATTGCTCTACGGACGGGACGCGGCAGATTCTGGAGAACATGGCGGCGCGGCAAGCGAATGGCGAGGCCACAGCTCCTGCGCAGGACGGGAGCGATTCGATCGGGCTGCGCGATTTGCGATTTTTCTTTCAAGCGCCGAACCAGGGGAAGGGCGCGGCGCTGCGGCGCGGATTTGCGCAAGCCACGGGTGAGATTGTGCTGGTGCAGGACGCGGACCTGGAGTACGACCCCCGCGATTACGGGGTGTTGCTCGAGCCGCTGATCGACGGGCGCGCGGACGTGGTGTATGGCTCGCGATTCCTGAGCGGGCCGCAGCGGGTGCACTACTTCTGGCATTACGTAGCGAACCGCATGTTGACGCTGCTTTCGGACATCTTCACGAACCTGAAGCTGACGGACATGGAGACGTGCTACAAGGTGTTTCGCAAAGAAGTGCTGACGGGAATCGAGATCAAGTCCAACCGGTTCGGATTCGAACCGGAAATTACGGCGAAGATCGCAAAGCACAAATGGCGCATCTACGAAGTGCCGATCAGTTATGCGGGCCGCACGTACGAAGAGGGAAAGAAAATTACCTGGAAAGACGGCGTGCAGGCGTTGTGGTGCATCATCCGGTATAAATTCAGCGACTAAACGTGGGCGGTGGCGTTACCGGCGTAGCCGCGGGGGTGTGCCTGCTTCCACGCCCAAGCGGACTGGATGATTTCCTCGAGGGAGGAATGCGCGGCCTCCCAGCCGAGAGATTTCTTGAGTTTTTCCTTACTGGCCACCAGAACGGCAGGATCGCCGGGACGTCGAGGACCGAGTTTGCTGGGGATTTTGCGGCCGGTAATGCGCTCGGCCGCGGCAACGACTTCGAGGATGGAGAATCCACGGCTGTTGCCAACGTTGAACGCTTCGCCAGTGACACGGTCGATTTCCTCGAGAGCGCGGACATGCGAATCAGCGATATCGAGGACGTGTATGTAGTCGCGGACGCAGGTTCCGTCGGGCGTGGGGTAGTCGGTGCCGAAAACATCTACATACGGGAGATTGCCAGCGGCGGCGTGCAGGACGCGCGGGATGAGGTGAGTTTCGACGCGATGATCTTCGCCGCGCTCTATTGAAGCGCCGGCGGCGTTGAAGTATCGGAGAGTGACATATTGCAAATCGGTGTAAGCGCGATAATCGGCGAGGATTTGTTCGAACACGAGTTTGGACTTACCATAGGGATTGATGGGTGCCTTGCGATGGTCTTCAGGGATCGGAACGATTTCGGGTTCGCCATAGGTGGCCGCGGTGGAAGAAAAGATGAATTTTCTTACGCCGTGACGAGTCATGGTGTCGAGCAGATTCACGCCGCAGGCCACGTTGGTAGCATAAAAGATGCTGGGTTCGCTGACGGATTTGGCGACGAGGGCTTCGGCTGCAAAGTGCATCACGGCGTCAATTTTGTTTTGCGAGAAAACCGCTTCTAGTTGCGGGCGATCGCCCAAGTCGACCTGGCAAAATGTTGCGTTTGGTGGGACAGCGGCACGGTGGCCTTCCAGCAAACTGTCCAGGGCGATGACGCGCATGCCACGCGCGAGTAAGACTTCGGAACAAACGCTGCCAATGTAGCCTGCTGCTCCGGTAACGAGAATATTCAACGGTGGATTCTCCTCGCGCGGGACCTAGCCTAGGATTTCATGGCGCTCAAAACTGCACAATGCAACGACAAGATCCGCACCCTTGTATTGGACACCAAGTCTGCAAAATCAACAAAGGCTAAACGGGAGTTAGACCTGGGACAAGCGGCGCTGGAAGGTGAGGAGAATGAGATCGGCGCGGCGGCGCACGCCAAACTTGTTGAGAAGATTCGAAACGTGAAACTTCACAGTGCGTTCCGCGATGTTGAGCTTGCTGGCGATTTCCTTGTTGGAGAGATTTTCGAGAAGCGAATCGAGAACTTCCTGCTCGCGGCGGCTGAGATTAGTGACGGAATCCGTTTTCAGGCGGCGCCCCTGCCCGGTCAGGATGGAATCCACGAAACCGGAGAGGAGCTGGCGCGGAACCCAGAAGCCGCCACTAGCAACCAAGGGAAGAGCGCGGATCAGCTGATCGCGAGCTTCGACGTAGGTGAGAAGGCCCTTCACACCAAGGCGCAGGAGCGAAAAACTGTTGGCTTCGTTGTGCTGTTCGCCGACCACGATCAGACGGGCTTCGGGATGGCGTTCAAGAATATTGGCGAGGAGCGCCCCGGTGGCGGGCTTCGCGGCATGCGCGTCAATCACGTAAACCTGCGCCTTGGGCGGCTCGAGATTACGCAAGTCCGGCGCAAGCGTGGATTCCAGCTGCTTGGCGACGACTTTGAACGCCGCCTTCGCGAGAATGCGCTCAAACTCGCTCAGCACCAGTGGGTGCGGCGAGAGGATGCAAACCGTCAATTTGGAGGATGCCCGTTTCGTAGTCACTGTTTGCCAGCGTAGTGAAAACTGGCCAAAGGGGCAAGTGCCTTTGGCAAGGCTGTTCTCGAATTGTTACTGACGCCTACGACGCTTTTCCCCGGGGTACCTGCCTCAAGAGAATCTCGACAATCCGCTGGGCGGCGTGGCCGTCCCAAAGAGGGGGAATCCGGCCGGCTTTGCCTTTGCCTGCCAAAGTGGCATGCGCGGCAGCGACGATTTTGGCGGGATCGGTGCCAACGAGGAGATTTGTGCCTTCGGAAATAGTGATGGGACGCTCGGTGTTCTCTCTCAACGTTAGGCAAGGAACTCCGAGAGCGGTGGTTTCTTCCTGGATGCCGCCGGAATCGGTGAGCACGAGCGATGCTTTGCTGAGCAGGCAAAGAAAATCGAGATAGCCGACGGGCGCGATGAGGCGTAGTTGCGGATGATGCGTAATGCCCCCGCGGGTAAGAATCTGCTGGGTGCGGGGATGTACAGGGAAGATTACGGGCATTTCTGCGGCGACGGCGTCGATGGCGCCAAGAAGCTGGCTCAGCTTCTCCGTGGAGTCGACGTTTGAAGGGCGGTGAAGGGTCAGGACGCCGAACGGGCGCCACCCTGCTCCATTCTTGAGTCCGAGCTCATCTCCGATGGCGGACTCTTGAGCAACGGGCAGGAAATGACGAAGTGAATCGATCATCACGTTGCCGACGAAATGGATGGCTTCGCGCGGGCGGCCTTCTTTGAGGAGGTGGCCGATGGCATCTTCTTCTGTAACGAAAAGATAGTCGGCCAGGGCATCGGTGAGGATGCGATTGATCTCTTCGGGCATGGTGCGGTCGAAGCTGCGCAGACCGGCTTCGACGTGGGCGACCCGAATGCCTAGTTTTACGGCGGCGAGTGAGACGGCAATGGTGGAATTGACGTCCCCGACGACGAGGACAAGGTCGGGCTTGCGCTCGAGGAGAACAGGCTCGATACGCTTCAAGATTTCAGCGGTTTGCGATGCGTGCGAGCCGGAGCCGACTTCGAGATTTACGTGCGGAGCGGGAATGCCCATCTGCCGAAAGAAAATGTCGGAGAGTTTTTCGTCGTAGTGCTGGCCGGTATGGACGAGGATGGGATCGATCTCCGGGTGGAGCTGCATCTCGCGCATGAGCGGCGCGATTTTCGGGAGATTGGGGCGGGCGCCGACGATATTCAGGATTTTCAGGCGTTGGCTCATGAGAGGTTCGATTCCGGCGTCAAAGCGCAGTATAGCATCCGGAAATTGCGCTTTCGGGGCCGCCTAAGCGCCGTTCGCGCGAAAAAAGCACTAGTTCGGTGCAAGGGCGTTCGAATCCGGCGTAAACCTGCGTAAAATGGGAGGTTAGAGAAAGAGGCGTTTTTGCTCCTGCTTCCGCTGTGCCGGCGAACCAGAAAGAGAGTACCGCTTTCCAGCCAATGCGTAATGTGAACGAATCGGCCAAAGCCATCCGGGAATTGCTCCAGCAGCGAATCCTGGTGCTTGATGGCGCGATGGGGACGATGCTGCAGCAGCGAAATCTGACTGCGGAGGACTTTGGCGGCGCTGCGCTTGAAGGGTGCAACGAGAATCTGGTTCGAACGCGTCCGGACGTGGTGCTGGATATTCACCGGAAATACTTCGAGGCCGGAGCGGACATTGTCGAAACGAACAGTTTTGGCGGAGCACCCATTGTCCTGGCGGAGTACGGGCTAGCGGCGGACACGCATTTCCTGAACAAGCGCGCGGCGGAATTGGCGCGACGGGCGGCGGACGAGTTCAGCGCGCCCGGGAAACCACGGTTCGTGGCAGGTTCGATAGGTCCAACAACCAAAGCGATTACCGTGACGGGAGGCGTGACCTTCGACGAATTGCGCGAGGCTTATTTCGCGCAGGCGAAGGGACTGGTTGAGGGTGGCGTGGATTTGCTGTTAGTGGAGACTTGCCAGGACACGCGAAACATCAAAGCGGCCATTCTCGCAATCCAAAAACTCTCGAAAGAGATTGGCAGCGATGTGCCGTTCATCGTGTCGGTGACGATCGAGCCGATGGGGGCGATGCTGGCGGGGCAGACTGTGGAAGCGATGTGGGCTTCGCTGCGGCATGCTAAACCGTTGGCCTTCGGAATGAACTGCGCGACAGGGCCAGAGTTCATGACCGACCACATTCGAACGCTGAGCCAGCTCACGGGTGAATTCGTCTCTTGCTACCCGAATGCAGGTTTGCCAAATGAAGAAGGCAAGTACCTGGAAACGCCAACAACGCTGGCCGCGCAGTTGGAGAAATTTGTCGATCATGGCTGGCTGAACTTTATTGGCGGTTGCTGCGGGACGACGGAAAAGCACATTCGGGCAATTGCGCAGATGGTGGAAGGAAAGAAGCCGAGGGTACGACCTGCGGAAGCGCACCGCGCAGTGTATTCCGGGATTGAAACGATTGAAGCAGAAGAGAGCACGCGGCCGCTGCTGGTGGGGGAGCGGACGAACGTGATCGGCTCGCGGCTCTTCAAGAATTTAGTGGCGGAAGAAAAATGGGAAGAGGCCAGCGAGATTGCGCGCAGGCAAGTGCGGGGTGGCGCGCATATCGTGGATGTGTGCCTGCAAAGCACGGAGCGGGATGAGAAGAAGGATATTCCGCCGTTTTACGAGAAGCTGATTCGAAAAGTGAAAGCGCCGGTGATGATCGATACGACCGATCCAACGGCGATTGAGCTGGCGCTGACGTATTGCCAGGGCAAGGCAATCATCAATTCCATCAACCTGGAAGACGGCGAAGAAAAATTCGAACGCGTGGTGCCGGTGGCGCATCAGTTCGGGGCGGCGGTGGTGGTCGGCTGTATTGATGAAGACAAGTTGCAGGCGCAAGCATTCACGCGAGAGCGAAAGCTGGCGATTGCGCAGCGTTCGTACAAACTGCTAACCGAGAAATATGGACTCGGCCCCGAGGACATCATTTTCGATCCGCTGGTTTTCCCCTGCGCCACGGGGGATGAGAACTACATCGGCGGCGCAGTGGAGACGATGGAGGGAATCCGGCTGATCAAGCAGGCTTTGCCGGATGTGCGGACCATTCTGGGGATTTCGAACGTCTCGTTTGGGCTGCCGGCAGGGGCGCGCGCGGTGGTGAATTCAGTTTTTCTGTATTACTGCACGAAGGCGGGGCTGGACCTGGCGATTGTAAATACGGAGAGGCTCGAACGGTTCGCATCGATTCCGCCGCATGAGAGAGAACTAGCGGAGAATCTGCTGTTTTCTCATCCGCCGAAGGATGCGCCTGCGGACCATTCGAATGCCGAGTTGCTGCGGGATGTTCCGGCGGACTGGCGCAAGCAACGCAAGGAACAGCGCGCGGCGGTCAATCAGTATTACATTCAAGCGATTGCGGAGCATTTCCGGACGGCGACAAAAAAAGAAAAAGTCCGTGCAGCGGATTTGCCATTAGATGAGAGGCTGGCAAATTACATCATTGAAGGAACGCGGGACGGGCTGATCGGCGACCTGGAGAAAAAACGGGCGGAAGGTGCGGCACCGCTGGATATTGTGAACGGGCCGCTGATGGCAGGGATGGCGGAGGTTGGGCGGCTGTTCAACGCGAATGAATTGATTGTCGCGGAAGTGCTGCAGTCCGCGGAAGCGATGAAGGCTGCGGTGAGCCATCTCGAACAATTCATGGAAAAGGCAGACACGGCGAAGCGCGGCAAGGTCGTGCTGGCGACGGTCAAAGGTGACGTGCACGACATCGGGAAAAATCTTGTCGAGATTATTCTGAAGAACAACGGCTATGACGTGGTGAACCTGGGGATTAAGGTGCCACCGGAGGATTTGATCAAGGCGTATCAAGAGCACCAACCGGACGCGATTGGATTGTCCGGACTGCTCGTGAAGAGCGCGCAACAGATGGTGATTACGGCAGGAGATTTGAAGGATGCGGGGATTAAGGTTCCCCTGCTGGTAGGCGGAGCCGCGCTCTCGGCGAAATTCACGCAGACGAAGATCGCGCCGAGCTATGGGAAAGCGGTGTGTTTCGCGAAAGACGCCATGACTGGGCTGAGCTTGATGAATCAGCTGATGGATCCGGCTACGCGGGAGACGGTGGTACGCGAGCACACTTCCACTGGAAATGGCTTTGGGGTGACGACCACAGTAAAGGTATTGGAAATTCCGAAGGTCACCCGGTCACCGCGGGTGCGGACGGATTTGCCGATTCCGCGTGTGGCGACTCTCGAGCGCAAGGTGCGCTTGGTTCCGGATTTGCGCGAGGTGTGGAGTTACATCAATCCATTCATGCTTTACGGGCGTCATATGGGATTTCGCGGCGATTTCGAAAAACGGCTTGAGGAGCGCGACCCGAAGGCGGTGGAATTATTTGAGAGCATGGAAGAGGTAAAGAAGGAAGCGGCTGAATTCATGAAGGTTCGCGCGGTATGGCAATTCTTCGAAGCCGAGGCCGCAGGCGAATCCATTCACCTGTTTGCGCCGGGAGCTGGGGAACCTTTGCACACGTTCCGGTTTCCTCGACAACGGCTTGGCGATTATTTGTGCTTGAGCGATTATGTCCTGCCGGCGCAGAACGGACAACGCGACCATATCGCGCTCTTCGTGGTGACAGCGGGTGAGGGAGTGCGGGATCGCGCGGAGCGGGCGAAGAATGAGGGATATTACTTCAAGTCCCACGGCTTGCAGGCGCTGGCGATTGAGGCCGCGGAGGGCTGCGCGGAGTGGCTGCACCGGCGAATCCGCGAAGATTGGGGCTTTCCAGATCCACCGGAGATGACCATGGCGCAGAGATTCACGTCGCGTTATCGCGGGAAGCGCTACAGCTTCGGGTATCCAGCGTGCCCAAACCTTGAGGATCAGTCGGGGCTCTGGAAATTATTGCAACCGGAAGAAATCGGCGTGCAGCTCACAGAAGGAATGATGATGGATCCGGAGGCGAGTGTGAGTGCGCTCGTCTTTCAGCATCCCGATTGCTCGTATTTCAGTGTCGGAGAGGTAAGCGAAATATAGGTCGATTTCCCGGTCGCATGAGCACTCGCGATTCGAGAGCTTTCAGACTGGCCATTTCGTCAATCAATCCGCAGATATTGCTTGCTGACGGGGTTGGTCCTACAGGATAATCTGCCGGATGGCGCACTTCTAGCCAGCCCTCAATCATGATCTGTCCTTCTTGCAAAGGCGAAAACCCTGCCCTCGCCGTGCGTTGCGAACACTGCGGAGTAGAACTAGCTCCCTCTAGGTCGAGCAAAGCTCCTGACGGCTTGGGATCTGGGCCGTTCTCCAATGGAGGAGATAGTCAGAAGCCATCATCGAGCAGCCGACCGACTCCTCGAATGGATCATCCAGACGACCGAACGATAGACAGCGGTGCCCGCTCTGTTGGTTCGCGGAGAAAAGATGAGCATGACGTATCGATATTGAGCAAGACTCCATCTGGAGCAATTCCGTTGGATGACCGCACAATGGACAGGACGCCTGCGAGCGCACGCCTAGGAATACCTGGGAGTACACCCGCAGCTGCGGGCAGCAGGCCTCCCAGCGGGAGCAGAGCGGGCAGCGGGTCTAATCTCTCGGGAGGACTGGAACCGGGGATGGATTTCGGGCCGAGATATCGAATCGAACAATTGCTCGGCGCGGGCGGAATGGGCAAGGTCTACAAGGCATTTGATAAGGAGCTCTCGCGCACGATCGCACTCAAGACCCTGCTCCCAGAACTGGTCAGCGATCACCTCTTGACCCAGCGCTTCAAGCAAGAACTACTGCTTGCGAGCAAGATCTCCCATAAAAACATCCTCCGCATTCACGACATCGGCGAGGTCGATGGCGTGAAGTTCATCACGATGGCCTTCATCGAAGGCAAAGACCTGAACCAGTCGCTCAAAGAAGAACAGCCATTCCCGCTGGAGCGCTCTCTAAAGATTGCCAGGCAGCTGTGCGAAGCACTCGACGCTGCTCATTCTGAGGGCGTGGTGCATCGCGATTTCAAGCCGCAGAACGTCCTGGTTGGAAATAAAGATCAAGTGTACGTATCCGACTTTGGGCTGGCGACATCGCTGGAAAGCGCAAAGATGGGGATGACCCGTACCGGCGCGGTAATGGGCACGCCACGCTATATGTCGCCGGAACAAGTGGAAGGAAAACCAGTCGACAGCCGATGTGATCTATACGCTCTGGGTTTGGTGCTCTATGAAATGGTAGCCGGAGCGACGCCCTTTTCCGGAGATTCGACTTGGCAATTGATGTATCAGCGCGTCCAGGTCAGGCCGAAGGATGTGAAGCTAGTCAATACAGCCCTGCCGGACTATGTGGCGCGGGTTGTCATGCACTGTCTCGAGAAAGAGCCCGCGAATCGTTACCAGAGTGCCAAAGAGATTCTGGCGGATCTAGATGCCGGACGCAGTCCTAAGCTCACGGGTACGCGAACTCTGCAAATCAACCTCCCGCTTGTCGAGAAACGCTGGTGGTATGCCGCGGGAGGAGGGACCCTTCTACTTGTCGGCCTGCTTTTTGCTATCCCCAAAACAAGGCATTGGGTTTTTCCAGTTCCGACCGTTAGAACTTCAGCTCCCGGTACAAACGGTCTTCCATCACTTTCTCAGGGAAAATTCGTGGCAGTCCTGCCGTTTCGCGTGCTGGGCGACCAATCGTCGCTCGGGTACGTAGCCGAAGGATTGGTCGAAGCCATGTCGGCGAGGCTTTTCCAGCTTAAAGATGTACGACTAGCCTCATCGACGGCGGCTGCCAAGACCGACCCGAAGACTCCTCTTCCACAAGTAGCGAAGGAATTAGGCGTGAACCTGATTGTGCATGGAACAGTGCAAGGCTCGGGGAATAACCTGCGGGTCACAGTTAACCTGGAAAATGTAGCCGAAAACCGCGAGGTTTGGAAAGAAGAGTTCGCTGGGGTGAGCGGCGATCTGCTGACGATCGAAGATCAAATCTACACTCGACTCGTCGATGCACTGGAGACAAAACCCAGCAATGAGGAGATGGCCGCCGCATCCCCGCATCCCACCGAGAATGTGGAGGCATACAACGAGTATCTTAAGGGACGCAATGCCCTGGGCGGCAGTCCAGACGAGAAGAACATTCAATCGGCGATGAACTTTTTCAACGGAGCCTTGCAGAAGGATCCCGGATTCGCGCTCGCCTACACAGGGCTCGCCGATGCGAATCTCATGATGTATAGGCAGAAAAAAGATAAGTACTGGTCGGAGAGAGCCGTTGAAGCGGCCCGGAAAGCCGCCCAGCTGAATGGCAAACTCCCCGAAGTGCACGCCGCTCTGGGAAGTGCCTATTCCGCAACCGGGCAAACCGTCCAAGCCATTGAGGAAGACAAGCGGGCGCTTGAATTGGCACCGAATTCAGACGAAGCATATCGTCGTCTAGGGAATGCCTACAAAGCAAACGGCCAAAAAGAACAAGCTCTGCAGGCACTTCAGAAGGCAGTCGATCTTAATCCATACTACTGGAACAATCAGGCGGCCCTAGGAAACGCCTATCTTGCATTTGGCGATGCGGACAAAGCAGTGAAGTCGTATGCCCAGGTCGTCCAGCTCGAGCCGGACAATTCAGCGGGCTATAACAACCTAGGAATGGCCTATTTTGCCCTAGGGAAGTATGAAGACAGCATTACGGTATTTCAAAAAGCCTTGAAGATCGCGCCCTCCGCTGAAATCTACACGAATCTTGGTACTGCGTATTTCTATTTAAAGCGATATTCAGAATCGCTGCCAATGTTTGAAAAGGCCGTGGCAATGAGTCCCGAGGATGAAACTCTGATGGGAAATCTTGCCGACGGTTATCGCTTGTCGGGAAACAAGGAGATGGCACAGGCAACTTATGAGAAAGCCATCGGCCTGGCATACAAACAGCTGAGGGTCAATCCTAGAGACGCGAACGTTGTCGGTCAACTAGCCTTGTATTATGCCAAAAAAGGAGATCCGCAGCAGGCCAAGGACTTCATTAAAAAGGCCAGGGCAATCGATCGTTCAAATGTCTATTTGATTTATATTGCCGCCGTTGTGGACACAATTGACAATCACCCTGCAGATGCTGTCAAGGAACTCTCAGTAGCACTTGAGAAAGGCTTTTCACCGAGCGATGTAGAATTGGAGCCTGAGTTCCTCACGCTTACAGCCCGTCCGGACTTCCAGGCAATGATGAAGCGCTTCACTTCCAAGAAGCACTAGTCCCACAATCAAAGCCCCCGCCGCAGCTCAGGTTCACCGGGTGCAATGGGAGGAAAACATCTGCCTATGCGGCCTGGAGCCGTAATCGTAGGGCTGGATTAGAGAGAGTTAGCCTACTTGCTCATGGCAGGGGATGAGCCCGGCACAGCTGAAGAGCGTTTGAAGAGAAAGAGAAGCAGGCCACCTGCCAGCGCTAACAAAACTGTAGGTGGTTCCGGAACCGTGGCACTGCCATTAGCAGTAAACGCGTCTCCGGTATGTTGAGCATCAGTGACGTCGGCCAAGATCGAGACGTCATATAAACGGAGTGTGCCATCATCGGCTCTCGGCCCATCGCACACGTCGCCATCACAGCTGAATGCAGGCAGGATGCCCCCATGTGTAGCATCGAGACCGAAAAAGGTGACGAAGGGATTCTCAGTTATCGGGTCAATCCCCGACCTGGAATTGTTAAAGTAAGGATCGATGGTATTGGCATTGTCGGTAGGACTGAAAATCAAAGCGCCGGAAATGTTCGTAAACTCTAGAGTAAGGGAAGTCCAAGTTTGATGGGTATTATTTATGAATGAAAGATTTGTATGTGTGGGATCGATGCATGTAAACCCTGCGTCATTAAAGGAATTGTTCACGTTACCACAATCGGTGGTAGCTGTCGTCCCAAACTGGTAGCTGAACGTAAAGGCCGAGAAATCATTTATTGAATTGATGACGACCGAGCAACACCCTCCGATGGGGACAAACTTAGGGTCTACAGAGTCCGCTTTGGCACCGGAGGAGAACACTCCAAGAAGGATAAGACCTAGGATCCAGCGCGAAATATGCATGAACATTCCCCCACACAAGAACACTTATACTGGGACATTAGTTCTAGAGCAATCTAGTTACCAGAGTGCATCCCTCTGCCGGAACACATCACCTTTGTTTGCGATAGTTTAAGTGCGCAGCTAGGGGCTCAAATTTCAATGTTCGCAAAATTTTTCCTAGATGAAGATCAGGAGTTCCTATTTCGTGCAAGCTCTGATCTGGCAGTGAGCTGGGGACCCTTGTAACTGACCAATTCCCTGTTGGTCGGAATCTGGGGCTAGTTGGAGGTGATCTGCGACAGAAGGTTTCTTGCGTCGCCAGCTTCGGAAAAATCTGCTTTCAGTCGAAGCGCAGCTCCCAGCTCCAGTTTCGCTTTCTCCTTCTGGCCCATTCGGAAATACGCCACGCCAAGGTGATAGTGGTAAGTTGGATTGTCCGGTCGTTTCGAAACACATTCGGTCAGATATTGTAGGGCCGTGGGCGGAAAACCCTCCTTAACATAAATCCATCCCAGCGTGTCTGCCGCGCTGGGATTATCAGGCATCACTTGACGCGCTGCTTGCGCCAACCCCAAGGCGACACTGAGGTTGCCGCCATGCTCGGCATAGACCCAGGCCAGGTTATTCTTAGCTACCCCGCTGGAAGGGTCGAGATCTATCGCTTTTTTGTACTCTGTGATGGCTTCGTTCCAATCCGACTCGCTCTCGGCGAGCTGACCAAGTCGAACGTGGTAGACAGCGGACTGTGGGTCCAGGCTAACTGCTTTTTGATAGTAGGTACGAGCTATATCCGGCTGTTGCCGCAACGCGGAAATATCACCGAGTGCTATCGAGGCATTGGCGGATTTGGGATTCAGTTGGAGAGTCGTCTGAAATGCTGTTTCTGCCACCGTCACCCGGCCAGCTTGGAGGGCAAGCGAGCCTAGAACCTCTTGTCCGGCAGGCCAATCCGGAGTCCGCTGCAGAACGTCCTGCACAGCCCGTAGGCCTTTGTCTGGTTGTTTCATGTTGATGTAAGCCAGGCCGAGTACGGCAAGCGCGAGTGGGTCTTGGGGATTCGAATCTAATGACTTAGCGGCGGCTTTTGTAGCATCCTCGAATCGTCCCTCGCGAAACTTCACCCAGGCGGTCGTGCGCATCACGGCAGAGGTTAGTTCCTCCTGACTTAGACGGTGATCGGACAACTGGCGCAGACTGTTATCCGCCTGGTCGAACTGACCCTGCAAGGCATAGGCCTCAGCCAATAGCAGCTGGGGCGCCGCACCGGTGGGGTGTTTTTCAAGGACTTTGTTAAGATCCTGAACGGCTTCGTTCAATTGGCCGCTGCGCACCTCGAGTTCCGCGAGAAGCAGTCGGGGTGGCCCATAGTCGGGTGCCAAACGCAACGCCTGCAGGATGTCCGCGCGGGCAAGGTCGGTTTTTCCCAGAGCAAGATTAGCCTTCGCCCGGTAAAAATAGTTGCTTGGCTCATCGGGGTTCCCTTGCCTGGCTGCTTCCAGAGATTGCAATGCGGCTTCCGGATGGTTGTCGTCGAGGTCCATGCGCCCGCGCAGCTCGAGAGCCCGCCAATCCTTGGGATTGTCTTTAAGCAAGCCCGCAACGATAGTTTGGGCCTCGGGACGACGGCTGGATTGCAGATAGAACTCGGCTAGCCTCTGACGATTTAATATGTCGTCAGGATATTGCGCGAGTATCCGCACGAATTCCTGTTCCGCCTCCTTCCGTCTGTCGGTTTGCAAGTAAAAGAGCGCGAGAACGCCACGGTGCTGGGGGCTACCGGAACCAAGGACTTGGATGCGACGGTAAACTTGTTCGGCTTCTGGCAATCGGTGATGGCCAACATAGAAGGACGCGAGAAGGTCCTGCGCCAGTATGTTGTCGTGCATGCGCTCGGCGACTTCTTTTACCACCGCTTCTGCGCCCTTGCTATCGCCCTGAGTTTGCAAGACCTTACTCAACACCAACGGAATGACCAACGAATCCGGCTTCAACTCTTGCACCTGACGCAAGCTTTTCTCTGCCCCCTTCCAATCCTTGGTCATCATTTGGAGGGCGGCGAGGTCCAATCGCGCGCGTGCGTTGGTCGGCTCTTCGCGGAGTAGGGGATCCAGTTCTTTGCGCACTTCTTCGAAGTTCTTCAATCCAAGATTGGTTTCGGCTTGGAGCATGATGGCGTCATGGTCTCCGGGCCACTTCTGAAGAATCAGACCGACATGTCGTTGAGCGCCTGCGTAATCGCCCGAGTGCAAGATCAGCTCGGCAAGCTCTAGTTGCGCATCGTGATTAGCCGGGTCTTGCTCGATAGTGAGCGACAGCTCACGCGCAGCCAGCGCGGAATTGCGCTTGCGAAGATACAGGTTTGCCAATTCAAAATGCGCTTTGGTCAGCTGGGGATCGAGTTGAATCGCCCGGCGCAGCTCGAGCAAGGCTTCCTCCGACTTGTCTTGTTTCAGAAAAACTTGCGCCCGCGAAAAGTGCTGTTCTGCTACTTTATGGGGATCTTTCTTACAAGCGCCGGCGAAGAAAATGGCTGCTGTTAGACATAAAACCAGAGCAGAGTTGGAGGTAAGATGAGCTAATTGGCGTCGCGTCATTTCGATAGTTGTCATCGGTTGAACTGGTCTCCTGCCCACCCAGGAGCACGGCCCAAGACAAGATCGCCGTCTAAGCGAAGCGGACCACCTCTCAGACATCGTCCTCAAGCCATGGGAACGTGGTATAGAACAAGCTAATTCTAGCACCAGTCCAACCTTGCCAATCTGGCTTTGCCAGACAAACGCGGGGTAAGCCATCCCAACCGTTACTACCAGCATGCAGGGAAAGAGTTTGCACATCTTTGCCTCGGAAGGAATGTGAATTGACAAGACATAGAGAAGCCCAAGACTATGGCGTATCTATCTGTTTTATTGTCATGTACTTATAGAAGGCTCGAGCACCCACATTTTGGTTATTGAATTGCACATACTCCTCACAGCGACGGTGTCCCGAGAAAGAAATCCGCAAACGGGCTCCCTAATTTTTTGTTGTGAAAGAGAGAACACATGAGAATTAAGTTCACAGTTAGGCTGTTTGGTTTAGCGGTAGGGCTGGCGATGGTTGCGCTAGGCACGGCGGGATTGGCCCAGGCGGACACGATCAATGGTAGTCCGACCGGGTTAGCCAGCCCAGCCGAAACGATTACATTCGACGAGATCTTGTTGCCGATGAACACGACGCTCACCAACCAATACGCTAGTCTTGGGGTGACCTTCTCGCCGAACGTGTTCTATAGCCCGCAGACGGGCTTCGGGAATGTACAGGGCAATGACATTGGCAATTTCACCTTCAATGGCCAAGGGCCTACCGACCCCGTGACGATTTCATTCACCGGCGCATTGTCTGCTGCTGCCTTCTCCATGGACGGGGACTTTACCCCTTACCTCTTCGAGGCACTGCTTGGCGGTTCCGTGGTCGACTCCTTCACCGCCTCTTCTGTGGGCGTGTCGAACAGCGATTTTTACGGATTCAGTAATGAAAATTTTGACGCGATCAGGATTACACGTACAGGTGCCGGCGACGGACCGTTTTGGGTTGCCGACAATATTCAACTTAGCTCAAGTGTGCGAACCGTTTCGGAGCCGGCCACTCTTTTGATGCTGGGTCTTGGGCTGACGACGATTGGCATCATGTTCCGCCGCCGAAAGGTAGTGGCCTGACGCGGAACAGCTTCCATCATGTCACAGGTTTCGAACGGCGGCTCCCTCATCAAGGAGTCGCCGTTTTCTTTTGTTTCGTGCAAGAAAACGGGGTTCTTAAACCTTCCTGAAGTTGCAGAACACAAGTTAATCTAAAGTTTCCTCCTTCGATGCTTGCTGGTAGCCCAACATCGATTGAGTCGAAGCCCTAGAAGAGCTCGATAAAATAAAACCTTGAGCAACTCGACAAGAACAGCGATGGGAGTTTTAGATTCTCGCTTCCCGGAATCCGTGTTAGGGGACGCGATGAGCTCCACCGTGACGCGGGAATCCAGCAAATATTGGCAACACAGCGTTATTCGGCGCAAATGGCCCTCACTGCTGACAATCAGCAGTGAATGGATTTCTGGATGGTCTGCCAGCCAGTGCGCCAAGGCTTGGATCTCTGTCAGGGTGCCTAAGCGCCCCGGGCGAACGTGCTCCACTTGAACTTGCTGACGTTCAAACAACACAAAGAAATGTCTCTGAGGAGGTGGCACATTTGACGCCAAGTCCAAGAGGTCTACGGGAACAGGCAACGACAGTTTTGAAAAGCGGCGGATTTCGAATCGAGCGACGCTGAGCAAGATCCTTGGTGCGAGCTCCTGATTGAATAGATCGAGCCCGAACCTCTTGCGATACTCTCGCCCGGCGAGCACAAATATCAAGTCTGCATTCTGCAGTGGGTGATTGTAGAACTGTGCTGTCATGCAGGTGGGGCAGCGAAGACCGAGACCCATCAAAAGTTGGCGCTCAGCCGCGACCATAGCCTAGTTCTGATAATCTCACAGGGGCACTCATCGACAAAGCTCCTTCGGCTGGGCGACGCTAGCAGACAGATTCTTCTAAATGGCGTTCGTTAATCCTCTTCGCAGATCGAAGAGCCAATTCTTGCGTGGCGGACACGGAACGCCCTTCCCAAACCGCAATGCGCAAGGAATCCACGATTGGATACCATTTAACTGAGGGTGGGGTCGATGAAATAGTGGCGGATCATTCCAACGAATACTCCGCGGAGGGGCCGAGTTTCATGACTGCATCGTGGTGGCGTCGCAGTTGCATTATTCTGTGCTGCTCTTTCATTCTCCTAGTCTTGCTGTATTGGCCGACGGTAGTTGCCACTATCTCGCGTTGGAACACGAGCACGTTTTCCCACGGGTTTCTAGTGATTCCTGTCAGCGCGTATCTGGTGTGGTCACGGAGGAAGCGTCTCGCATTGCTGAAGCCTATTCCCACCTTCTGGGCCTTTCCATTCATAGCGATGTTTGCCTTTGGATGGCTGCTTGGACAACTGACCTCGACTGGAGTTCTCCAACAATTTTGCCTCATAGCCATGATTATTGTGACGGTTTGGGGAGTGCTAGGAACGATTGTGACGCGTGAACTGGTGATGCCGTTAGCTTTTCTGGTGTTTGCGGTGCCGATGGGAGAAAGTCTGATCCCGAGATTGCAGGACTTCTCGGCGTGGTTTGCGGTAAAGATGCTCGATCTTTCCCGCGTGCCTGTTCTGCTCGAAGGGCGAATTATCTCTGTTCCTTCAGGGCGCTGGGAGGTGGCCGAAGCGTGCAGTGGAATGCGCTATCTTACGTCTTCGGTAGCAATAGGATTCTTGTATGCGGGGCTAGTATACCGATCCTGGATTCGTCGTATCGGTTTTCTGCTAGCATCCGCAGTTGTACCAATCTTGGCCAACGGATTCCGTGTTTACGGCATTGTTCTCCTTGCCTATCAGAGTGGAAACAGAATCGCTGCCGGAGTGGATCACCTTTTGTACGGTTGGCTCTTCTTTACAATAGTGATGTTTTTGCTGCTTTCCGTCGGCTTCTGGTGGCAAGAGAAACCGCGAAGAGGAGTCGATTCTAATTCGGTTTCAACATCCAACTCTCGGAATTTGGCACAAAACCAGCCAGCAGGAGAAGAGCTCCGGACTTCAGCAAAGCGCACTGTTCTCTTCTCAATGCTATTATTTCTGCTGATCGGGCTGGCTCCCGTTTCGGTCAGGCTTCTTTGGCGTCGGCCTGCTGGAACACGGCCGCTGAATCTCGCGGCGCCCCTAGCATCCGCGCCTTGGCGTATGACCAGCAATGACGTGTACGAATGGAGGCCTAGTTTCCCCGCGTCAAACGCCGAAATAATCCAATCCTACGATTCACCAGAACAGTCCGTGAAGTTGTATCTAGCCTACTATGCCCCGGATCGACAAGACGCGAAGTTGGTGAGTTCAACCAATTCATTATTTGACAGAGAATTCTGGTGGCGGACGGGCGAAGAGGAAGCCGCAGTGGCTCTTGAAGGACAGTCCTTTTACGTGCACGAGACATTTATTCGTTCCGCGCGACAGTCCTTAGTGGTATGGAACTGCTATTGGGTTGACGGAAAGTTTACGAACAATGAATACATCGCAAAGTATCTTCTCGCCAAGGCACGTTTCTTACGCAGTCGACAGGGTGCTGCTGCCATTGCGCTCGCTACGGAAGATGCACTTGGTCCACAGCGAGCGGCTGAGGTATTGAAAGAATTCTTGAATCACATTGCGCTGCAGGAGAGTCTGCGCTTGAACGGAAACTAACAACCATGACTTAGACCAACTCCCTCGTAAGGGCTGGACTAATTCGAGGCCGGGCCTATGGTGCAAAAGGTCTCCTTAGCTCTGGTGGAACCATCGAAGCAAGCTTGTTGCACAAGCGGAGAGCAAAGTGGGGCAATTTCGGCAATATTGGTACAGATTGTAACCGATCGGCGCGCTCCGGATGAAATCACACCCGCAAAGTCAGAGCTGGCGAAGAGGGCGTATAACGTCTCCTGTGTCAAACGAAAAAAAGGAATCCCGCTTAGAATTCATATTGCATTCATGGTGGGGTTAGGCCTAGTATCCGGCCAGAATAGCTTCCGGGGGGTATCATGAAAGTGTCGGAACTAATCGGGTCGCGCAAAGAAGTCTACTCAATCACCGAGGAAACCAGCGTGCATCGGGTAGCGCAATATTTGCGGGAGAAACAGGTGCGTTCGGTGGGAGTTGTTGATGCGGGCGGCAAGCTTGTCGGAGTGATCTCCCATAGCGATGTTTCCGACAAAGTGGCCGCGGAAAACAAGTGTCCTGCCTGGATGAAGGTCTCGGATATCATGACGCGTGATCTGGTCACGGTGACCCCGGAGATGACAATGGAAGAGTGCCTGCGGTTGATGGAGCAGAACACTATCTTCCATTTGATTGTTTTGGATGAGCAGCAAGGGTTTCGAGGGATGGTCTCCGTTAGCGATATTTTAAGAGTGGTGGCGTCAGACGAAAAGGCGCGGGCGGACTTGCTGGAAGCATTTATTTTTCCGCCCAGGTAAGAATCCCCAGTTCTCATTCTTGGATCGACTCTAGCCCTCCCGCAGTATGTGAGATTCCATCGTAGCCGTGGAGAGAAAAACACTGTCTTGAAGAGCCTCTTGAGGCTTCCCCTCGTGGAGATTGCGAATGGAGTTGAGCCAGAGGGTAATCTCGAATTCTTCTACTCCTTCATTGAAGGCCGCTACCATACCGTCCGTAGAAGAATCAGTACGTCAGCGGGCTTTAGGTCGAGCCCGGCAGTGTGGCATATGACATCCGATTGCTTCCCCAGCTGCAGGCCGCCAACTTCCGGCGATTCGGCATGAGTGCCCTCCTGCCCTGAAGGAGGGTATGGAATTGCTCGGGGACTGCAATTGGCGAATCAGGCGCAGGTCACCGTAGAGGTAGCGCTAACACTTTCAGTCGCCACATACGGATAGAAAATCCCGACATACGTGACCAGAGTAGCAAAACAGGAGGGCCATGAAAAAAAGCTGCGCGCCAAAAAGGTAAAAGCTTTCGATGCCCAGGACGACAGCGCCAAATCAGCTGTAGTCGAAAACTACTCTGAGTATAGTTCTTTCACGTTCAAATCCACCGGAAAGGATGCAAACTCGAACCCTAGTGGGCCTCTTCCGCTCGGCCTTAGATTCTCAGGCAGGATGAAACTTGCAACGAAGGTTCCTTTGGCGCCGGGTCTACTAATTGCTGCGAACGGACCATTCGCTAGCCGTTTGCATCATAAAGGAAAAGCCCAAGCAAAGAGGGAACTCCAGAGTACATTGAACCTCCTTCCTGGACATTCTCTGACCTCGCATGCACTATTCTGTTTGAACCTTGCCACCTTAAAGAACAATTCGTTTCGCGTTCAGAGCGAATCGTAACCATGGCAGGCCTGAACCACGCGCTTTGAACCGATCGCGAATATTACTGTATGTTGAAAATCACTTCGTATTCTCTCACGATAGAACAGTCAACTACCCGCACAATCAATCCGTGGATGGCTGTCCCTAGATCCTTCAAGCTACATAGACATCTGGTGCGCTGGGAGGAGATCCCAAACCCGCCAGAATTCGCGCATATCTTCCGGTGAACCAATTGAAACGCGGACATATTTTTCCATCTGCGGAACTGGCGCGCCCAGCAAGAGTTCGTTCTTACGGAAGTGCTCGACAACCTGTGTGCCGGGAAGACCCGTTTTTATCAAGACAAAATTCGTAAGTGAGTCGATCGCGCGCAGCATGCGTGCGTTTAGCTTATTGTAGAATTCCTGCCGATCGTTGCTGTTTCGATTGGCGGAAAGTCGGACAAAGTCGATGTCGTCAAGAGCAGCCGCGGCTGCGTGTGCCGCGACAACGTTGACGCCCCATTGCAGCTTGCTCGAGGAAAGACTGCGTGAACGTTGTGGCGAACTGACTGCGTATCCTAGGCGCATGCCCGCCAGGCCATGGATCTTGGAGAACGTTCGGGTGACGATCACGCGGTCATCATCAAGCGGATGATCGATGAAGGAGGCATATTCCGAAGCCCCGCCGACGTACTCGTGATAGGCCTCGTCTATCACAATTACGGCGGTTGACGGCACCTTGCCAATAAAGAGTTCGAGATCCTTCCTTGGCGTAAGGCTGCCAGTCGGATTATTGGGATTGCAGACATAGATCAGCCCGGTCGAAGCATCTGATTCACGGAGCATCCTGTCCAAATCGTGGCTGTATCTCTTGTTTAGCGGAACCATTACGACATCATCGACTCCCGCAAGTCGAGCGAGGTGCGCAATCGCATCAAACGTGGGGGATGCCAGCACCAGATTCTTGCCCGGAGGCAGATATGCTGTCACCGCCATCCGCAAAATTTCGCGTGATCCGGCGGCAAGGGTGACCTGTTCCGGCTTGATCTTGTGGAAATTCGCGATCCGTTCTGCAAGGTGCTCGTATTCGACTGTTGGATACCGGTTTGCGAGCTGCAAACTGGCACGCATTGCTTCGGTGGCCTTTGGCGAAGGCCCGTAGGCATTCTCGTTCTTATCCAAACGAATTGGTCTGGGAGGCGGGCTTGCAGAAGGATAGTCGTCCAATGGCGTGATCGCTGCACTCGTCAAAGCACCCGCGGCAAAGCGGCGCAGCAAAATTCTGCGAGAGAAAGTCATGCCACATGCTTAATACCAGCTATTCGTTTAAAAGGTCAAGGAAGTGACACGAGGAATACTCTGCGGTGTTTCCGGTCGCATACAGGTCTCGGTTTTGCGGATATCGCACGCATTTCGAACTGCAGACCTACTCCCAAGCCATTTCTTGTCATCGACCGCTTAGAGAAGTTGCGTGTAGAAAATTGGAAGAATTTTTCCCGCCTGGGTAAGGGATTAGGACAAACACTAGCGATACCGTTCGCTTACAGGCCCGCTGTCACCTGCATTTGCTGTAAGCTTAACGTCTCTAAAAGTCTATCAAATACTTTGTTTTCAATAACTTACAGCAGGGCTGACACTTCTTGCTGGGCGTGGAGGGGGCATCGTTTCATGTGCAAAGTCTTAGGCAAACGGAATGCAGTAATGAGTGTGGGAAGACGTGTGCGCCCAACTGCCATCGACTGTCTCCACTGCCTGCGCGAGCCAACCGGAAAGTTTCTTAATGGTCCTTAGTCTGGGCTCTCGGATGAACTGGGAGGGAAGAATGCCCCATCTGAAATCGGGCAATCAAATGAACTCTTTGTTATCGCCATATGCGCGGCGACGGATGGCAAGCGGCGCGAAACTTCTTCTTTTTCTGGTCGCTTTCAGCTTTCTTACGCAGCCTGCTTGGGGCCAGGTAAACGTGCAGGGTCAATGGAAGACGCTGCCCACCCAGATGCCCATCAACCCTGTTCACGTGGCACTAATGCATAACGGCAAGGTGTTGATTGTCTCGGGCTCGGGTAACCTCCCGTCGGACACGAATTACATGGCTGCAGTCTGGGACCCCGGGACCGACAGCGTTACCACGCAACCTTTGCAATGGGACATGTTTTGTAATGGAATGATCGTTCTGCCAGACGGCCGCCCTTTCGTTATGAGTGGCACGCTGCAATATGACCCGTTCCACGGCGACCCGCGAACTTCTTCCTACAATCCCGCAACTGGAACTTTTGTAGATCTTCAACCCATGGCGCATGGCCGTTGGTATCCGACTGCCACCACACTCAGCGACGGTAGCGTCATGATCTTTTCGGGTCTCGACGAGAACGGCAACACAAACAGCACCGTGGAGATCTACCAAGTTGGCGTCGGCTGGAGTCAACCATACACAGCGCAGTGGACGCCGCCGTTGTATCCGCGCATGCACTTACTTCCGAACGGCACAGTTTTCTATTCCGGAGAGACTACGAGTTCGGCCATCTTCAATCCAACGACACATATATGGAACACGGGCATTGCCTCGACCAATTACAGCGGATCTCGGCATTACGGAGCATCAGTTCTGTTGCCACTGACTCCCGCGAAGAACTATAAGCCAGTGGTGATGATTATGGGTGGAGGAAATCCCGCAACGAACACCACCGAACTTATCGATCTTTCCGCCAGCACGCCAACGTGGGTGTATGGCCCATCCATGTCCGAGCCTCGCATCGAGATGGACGCCGTCATTCTTCCCAGCGGCAAGGTGCTCGCGGTCAACGGTTCGACGAACGACGAGGACGCTACTACCGCGAGTTTGAATGCAGACCTTTACGATCCAAATACGAACACGTTCAGCTCGGCTGGAGCGAATGCCTTCCCGCGACTCTACCACTCGGGCGCTCTGCTACTCCCTGACGCTACGGTCCTCGTGCTTGGCGGTAACCCGGAGCGCGGCACCTACGAACCGCATATGGAGGTCTACTCTCCGGCCTACTTGTTTAGTTCTAATGGAACTCTTGCGACGCGACCATCGATCACCAGCGTGACTCCCGGCGTGATCGGGTACGGAAGCTCATTACAAGTGGCGACACCGAATGCGGCGAACATTTCTTCGGTCGTATTGGTGCGCGCTGGTTCCGTTACTCACGCGTTTGACATGGACCAGCGACTCGTGGGATTGAATTTCACCGCTGGCAGTGGCTTGCTTAACGTTACGGCACCTCCGAATAGCAGTATCGCCCCTCCGGGATATTACCTTCTTTTCATTTTGAATTCGGCTGGAGTGCCGTCCGTTGCTCAATTTGTGCAGCTTTCCTCGACTCCCACAGACCAGCCCCCGACGGGCAACATCACGAGTCCTGCGAACAATGTAACGATTGCGCCTGGTCAGTTCGTTAATTTTGCCGGGACTGGCAGCAGCCCCACTGGCACCATCGCTTCATATTCTTGGGTTTTCCCTGGCGGCAGCCCTGCCTCAAGCATGCTCGCCAATCCCGGAGCCGTGACCTACTCGAACGCAGGTATCTATCTCGCCTCGCTCACAGTTACGGACAATTCAGGTGTTAACGATCCGAGCCCACCGACACGCACTATCACGGTGACTCCGGACTTTTCCATATCAGCGAACCCCACTGTACAGAGCCTTGTCCCTGGTGGCAACACGACGGTTAGCGTAATCGTAACTCCGGTAGGTCAATTTACGGGAACCGTGACCTTAAGCATCAGCGGCCTTCCGTCGGGTGTGACGCCGTCATTCAACCCCAGTTCGATCAGCGCGTCGGGCACCTCAGTGCTGACGCTGGGCGCTTCGACGAGTACTCCGCTGGGTAGTTCGACAGTAACGGTTACGGGGACGAGTGGCTCAACGACGCAATCTACGAGCTTTACGCTAAACGTTGTTACCTCTCTACCGACGGCCAATGCGATCAACATAGACTTTGTAGGCCTGGGAACACCCATGGGCAGTACGGAAGTGGCCGGGGCCGTTCCCATGAGCAACTGGAACAACGCGGGGGGTGCCAGCAGCTCCTCGGCACTGGGTTTGGTGGACGAGACGGGTGCGGCGACGAAGGCGACCGTAACTTGGACTTCCGATAACATGTGGGACTCGAGCATTCTGGATCAGGCTGGCAATATGCGCATGATGAAAGGCTATTTGGACAACGGGCAGCAGAACAGCACGACGGTAACGGTGAGCGGGCTGCCGGCGAGCTCGAACGGATACAACGTATACGTTTATGCGAATGGGTCCGCCAACGGGTCGAACACAGGGATCTACCAGATCAGCGGAGCGGGGATCACCACGACGAGCGTCAATCTGACGTACACGAGCAATTTCAATGGGACGTTCATGCAAGCGACGGCGAGCAACCCGAATGGGAACTACGTTGTACTGACGATTCCGAGTGTGCCGAGCTTCACACTGTCAGCGATCCCGAGCAC